>ERZ795060.2950-NODE-2950-length-16389-cov-8.852455_pt1 | contig 16389 bp, 13 predicted proteins | sample MGYA00375144_ERZ795060 | MGnify/ENA primary metagenome ERZ795060 (study PRJEB30189, sample SAMN05720157) | activated sludge metagenome | isolation source: anaerobic digester from wastewater treatment plant | place: Japan | collected 2015-05-15 ...
CACGGTATCGCCGACTTCCCTTACTGCAAGCCGCTGTGTGATTTCAATAAACTGCAAAAGTTTTTTCTCTGAAAAATCACCAAAAGCATCCCTGACATATTGTTCTGCTGTAACAAGTTGCTTGTTGATATGATTTACTGGATTTTTTTCTTTTTTTATTGATACAGGATTGGACTCAATGTTCATATCAAGAAGTTCGGTGCAGGTTTGAATGACCTGATGAGTATTAATAATGCCTGATTGGCATTGCTGGTGTATTGAATGTGAAATGTGTTCTCCTTCAATAATGCAATCAACTGGATTTCGAAGCCATCTATCAATAGTATTCAATCTGAAATAACCATTTTTATCATTCCACCAGTTTGTTCCCTTAGTTTTATCAAGAATGTTTGAGACATAATTGACATAGGATTGATACATCTGCCATTGATTATTATTTTGCAATGCATTAAATATCAGAGTCCTTGCTTTTTCCACAATAACTTCTGGTTGATTTTCTTCACAGTATCCAAAGCCAAACAATATCGTAATAACGCACAGAAAAAAATATTTATTCATTGTCTATTGTAGGGATACCAGGGATAAGCGAAAAAATTTCACTTTTTATGTTTTTAAGGTCAGTTTGAGTTTTTCCTTCAAATCGCATGGTGATAATGGGTTCTGTAACTGATTTTCTTATGAGAGCCCAGCCGTGTTCAAATTGAATGCGTATTCCATCAAGTTTATTCACCATTTCTGCAGGATAATAATTTTCAATTTTCGTAAGGATTCCTTCGGGATTATTAACCGGGATTCGAATGTCAGGGCTTGTTGCGTACACAGGTATTTTTGCTATTTGTTGTGATAAAGGTCCTTTTTCCTGAATAATTTTTGCCATCATCAGTGTCGCAAAAAGCCCATCATCTCCACCAATGTTTTTGAAAAAGTAATGACCTGAAATTTCGCCTGCAAAAATGGCATTTGTCTTTAGAAACGTTGACTTTATAAAGGCGTGTCCTGATTTTTCCATAATTGGAGTGCCGCCATTGTTTATGATTTCATCCCTGACAATTTGAGAACATTTAATATCATATACAACTGGTATATTTTTATGTTGCTGGAGCAACAATTTGATATACAGTACAATGGCAATGTCTGTTGTTACAATGCTGCCTTTCTCATCAATAAAGATTGCCCTGTCTCCATCTCCATCATAGGCAACCGCCATGTCAATGTTGTTTGTTTTTACAAGATTTTGAATGGCTTTTAAGTTTTTGTAAACCGCTGGATTCGGGGATCTGTTGGGAAATGTTCCATCGGGTTGGCAAAAAAGTTTTATCACCTTATATCCCATTTTTTGTAACACATCAGGTGCGATTTCCCACCAGCATCCATTTCCCGCATCAACAGCAATGGTAAGATTTCCTGGTTCAAATAATCCCTTAATGTAATTTTTGTAATCATTTACAACATTTCTCAATTCAATTTTTCCATTCCCGGTAGCAAAATTTTCTGACTCCACAAGTGACTGAATTTTTTTTATTTCTTCAGGCGTAATCGGATTTTTCCCGAGAACAATTTTCATGCCATTGTCTGGTGGTGGATTATGAGAACCTGTGACTTGCACGCCACCATCTGCTGACAATTGTTTAATTGCGAAATAAAAAACAGGGGTTGGAACAATGCCAATGTCAATAACATCGCAACCCGAATGTATAAGTCCTTTAATAACTGCTGGTTTTAAAATCTGTGTACTGGGTCTTAAGTCACCACCGACTATAATGTGCTTTTCTTTAAGTAAAGTACCAACAGCCCTTCCTATTTTATAGGAAATCTGGTCTGTCAGTTCTTTTCCATAGGTGCCCCTGATATCGCATGCCTTAAATATAGACATTTGTCCCCTTCAAATATATTGTTTTTCTTTTAATGTTTCTAAAAACTTTTGATACAATTCTTGATACTTTTGAACCAGTGTTTTTTCAGGTTGATATTCGCAGACAATTTTTACCATTACGTTACATGCCTGCTGAAGATTGTCAAAATGGGTTCGGGATGCTGCAAGAATTGCTGCGCCAAATGCTGCATAAGGATTTTCTGGTTGCACAAGTGTTCTATTAAGAATTGACGCTCTTATTCTGTTCCAGATTTTGCTTTTTGTAGCACCTCCTGCAATTCTAATGGTATCAGAAATTTTTGCTCCAAGCCCTTCAAGGGTTTGATAGGCAAGTTTTTCAATATATCCAACTCCTTCAAGACAGGCAGCATATAAAATTTCCTCGTCACAATTGTCAGGTTGGAAGCCTTTTGCTTCAGGATTTACGAAGGGAAATCTTTCTCCTTTTCCTGTCAACGGCCAGCAAATTTTGCCAGTTGGAATAGTATCTGCAGTTTTTTCATTGAGGTAATCCCATTTTTCCCGCTTAAATCTTTTTGTAACACAATCGCCACCAGTATTGCTTGCACCGCCTGGCAACCAGTATCCGTCAGGATGTTTGTGGTTATAAATTCTGCCAGCAGGGTCTTTTAGGATTTGCTCTGTCACTCCCTTTATGACAAGGGTTGTTCCCAGAGTCGAATTCCATTGTCCGGGCGAGACAGCGCCTGTGGAAATTTGAGAAGCGCATCCATCAGTCATTCCTGCAATAACAGGAATGCCAGATGGAACACCCGTTTGATTACAGCATTCTGTAGTGGTTACGCCAATTACTGCGCCAGGTGGAACAACCTCTGGCAATTTTGCCAGAGGTACACCAAAAATATTTTCAATGTCATCAGACCATTTTCCTTCAATAAGGTCATAGCCAGTTTTCAGAACATTTGTATAGTCGCTCACACAATAGTTGCCTGAAAGTTTTCCAATCACATAGTCAGTTGCATGGACAATTCTTACTGTTTTTTCAAAAATATCCGGTAAATGTTTTGTAATCCATAAAATTTTGGCTAAAGCGTATGATGAGTTGAATTGATAACCCATTTTATCTGTAAGACATTTGAGATTTTCATTAAGATACATTGCTTCTTTCTCACTGCGTCTGTCATTATACATGATGGCAGGAATCAATGGCTGATAGTTTTTATCAAGAAAACACAATGTGCCGGATGTTGATGATACTGAAATGGCAGATATTTTTTTAATCTGAATATGGGAGGTGATTTTTCTTAAACATAACATTGTTGAATTCCACCATTGTTCAGGATTCTGCTGGTGCCATCCTTCATGAATATCCGACGGGTCCAGTATAAAAGCATGTTCATAAATACCCTGGATATTCCCATTTTCATCAATGCCCACAACTCTTGTTCCCTGAGTGCCGACATCAATTCCAATAAAAATTTTGTTCATGGCTTTGGCGGATTGTTCAAATTTACACCTTCTTGATTATATCACATAAAAACTGGCATTCTTTATGATAAAATATCATCAGTACAACCGAAAACCAGAAACATGAAAAAGGGAAATGCAGTGCGCAAAAAAATGAGGCAGTCAATAAGAAGGAAAATAACAGGCGGCAAAACCGCTATTGGAAAAATCAAGAGGGTGGGAAAGATTGTAAAAAACATTCACAGAACAAAAATTTTCCATGTTTCAAGATTGAAATTCGGCAGGTTCAGACCCAAAATCAGAATAGAGATAGAGCGGGGTAATTTCATTATCAAAACGGTTGAAAACGCGAGGGAACTTGAACAGGTGTTGAAACTCAGGTTTGAAGTTTTCTATCAGGAACTTCTTGATAAAAAAGCAGTGATTACAAAGGATATAGACGAATTTGACTTTATCTGTGACCATCTGGTAATTTTTGATAAAGAAAAACAAAAATATGCGGGTACATACAGGCTCAATCTATCAATCTTCTCAAAACGTTTTTATTCGGCGCAGGAATTCAATATCAAAAATTTTCTCAATCTCCCTGGTATCAAACTTGAACTTGGAAGAGCATGTGTTGACAAACAGTACAGAACAGGTGTCATTATCAGTATGTTATGGCGCGGGCTCGTTGAATACATAAAACTCAGTGGTACAAGGTATCTTTTTGGTTGTTCAAGCGTGAAAACAATGGATAAAAAGGAAATCGCCCTTTTATATCTTTATTTAATGGAACACTTTAAAGCACCAGACGAGTTAATGGTGGAACCCACAAGAAATTTCAGGATACCTTCATTTACAGAATACAAAAGACAGTTGATACTTGATGACCAATCTGCTTCTGTTGCACAATCATTGATTCCCCCACTTCTAAATTTTTATCTTAAATCAGGTGCTTTTGTATGTGGAGAACCAGCGCTTGATAAATCCTTCAAATGTGTGGATTTTTTCACGGTGCTTGATATGAATAATTTGAAAAAGTCCATCGAAAAAAAATACGATGTCTGATGAAGAAAATTACATTTTTTCTAAAACTTTTTTCTCTTGCAGGTCTTATCTTTCTTTATATTTTAGTGGCATGCTTCGTTGCGATTTTTTCAAAGCGTTCCAGCAGACGAAAAAATCTCTGCGTGAACTGTTCTTATTTTACAAGAGTTGGTCTCAGGTATCTTGGTATAAAAGTAAAAAGGTATGGTCATGTTTCACCCTTTCAAAATACATCTTATCTCATTGTCAGTAATCATGTTTCTTACATTGATATTCTGATTATTTCTTCTTTTTTCCCTGCGGCATTTATTACTTCAGTGGAAATTGCAAAAGATATTTTTCTCGGCACTCTCGCAAGGATGGGAGGAAGTTTGTTTGTTGAAAGAAGGAAGAAAAGCCGACTCATGAAGGACCTTGAAACAATTTCTAATGTACTGGAAGAAAATCTCAATGTTGTTCTGTTTCCAGAAGGTACAAGCACAAATGGAGAAAAAATTCTTCCATTCAAAAAAACTCTTTTTCGGGCTGCGATAAAACATGGTATTCCAGTGCTTCCTCTGTACATCAGGTATGTGTCTGTAGACGGAATACCTGTTGCTATAAACAATCGCGACTTAATTTACTGGTATGGGAATATGAAATTTTTCCCTCACTTTACATCTCTTTTGAAACTTAATTCAATAAGGGCAGAACTTTTTATATTACCTGAAATTTCATCAGCATCAAAAACCAGCCATCAACTTGCGATACTTGCGTTTCAATCAATTTTCAATATGCATCAAAACACCTGTCATATGTGAGGATAAATGTCCCATCCTTTGTATATTGCAAGTGCCTCAAATATCGGTCCGGCTGTGTGCGAAAGGTTTATTGCCACATGATGTTCAAAGCCGTTTTTACAGATGAACATCAAAAGTTCCTGCAGATTATCAATTCTTGCGACTCCGACACCACCAAAGGTTTTCAGCGACTCCTTTGTTATTGTTCCTTCACAAACATAACCTGTTATTTCTCCATCGCAGTCATCTGTTGTTAATCTTAACAAAGATAAAGGTCCTGGTTTTATTTTTCCTTCAACTGCTCCAAATGTTTTTTCCTTTCCAACTGTCTGTTCGAGAATGACATGATGCGTCATAATGGGTGTATCAAGAATTTCTACTGGGAAATTGCTGCAATGGAACAGTACTGCCTTATCAGGGTCATTACCATAGTTATTGTTCCAGTCAACTATTGCGCTGGGTTTTCCTGATGCAAGTTGCAGAATGTACATTGATAGTAGTCCCGTCACATCAACCTCACACGCAGCAGGTATCATTTTATGACTGAAATAACTCATGACCCCACACGGAAATATACCATAATTTTCCTGTATGGATGTCCAGCACTGGAAGGCAAACCCTTTCAGTTCTTTTGTTTCTATCCAGTCAGAAATGGATACTATCAGTTTTGCCATTTTCATTACGGCTTCTTTTTCCTTTTGCACTTTATGATAGTTGGCAAATTCTTCAAAAGTTCTTTTAACTCTTGCATCACTATCGTTAAGTTTATTTGTTAGAGCAAAAAGTTCTGAAAGATCCATAACATCCACAGATACGCCATTATTTTCAAGAATTTTTTCACTGTATCTGACTGTCTTGAACGGGTCAGGTCTTGTGCCTATTGCTCCAATTTTTAAATTCTTCAGACCTCTGACAATCCGGCAGGTAGCAAGAAATTCTTCAAGGTCATATTGAAAATCTTCTTCTTCTGGAGAAACTGTGTGATTTCTCGTGAGAGAGTACCTGATACCATACTGTTTCAAATTGCCGCAAACCGAAATTTTACCGCAGAAACTATCCCTTCTGTTTGCAGGGTCCATTTTTTCTGGTTCATCTGGATAGGCGTGAATCAGAACAGGTACATCAAGGTTTGAAAGCCGTATTGTGTCTGCGACTGCCTGTTCATCTCCAAAATTTGGAAGTGTAACAATGATACCGCTTATTTTGTCTGCGTTTTTTTTGAAAAGAGCAGCGCATTTTTTTGCGTCCTGCCATGTTTCAACCTTTCCATATCTTGTGTCATTTTCAGAAAGAGCAATGACTTCCACGCCTGTTTTTTCAAGGATTTTTATCATTCTTTCTCTTCCTGCCTTACACAGTATTTCAGGAAAACATGATCTATTTCCAACAATCAATCCAATAGTTTGTTTTTCCACAGTACCCCCCCTTTTTATGAAAGTTTGAATTGTGCTTTATTCTGTTGCATGGCATTGAGAATTCTTCGTTTCAAATCTTCAACATGTATTGAATTATTTTTTCTGTCTACAAGGACATTGATGCCAGAACCGAAAATTTCAGATGTGATAAGGTAATCGTTGTTGCCTGCGCGTTTTGCTGTTCCTTCTATTGTTAACTGACCATTGGTTAAACTGATAACACCGCTCAATTTCCTGTAATAAAAATTGTTGCTACCAAATTGTCTACCAATGCTACCGGCAAAACTTGATGAACCCAGACTTGCAAGTGCTTTTACCGCGCCGATATTAAGTTTTTGTGAAAAAGGCATTCCAGGGACATTGTCAATTTTTGCCTGCATGGAAAAATTTTTGACTCCAAGTTCAAGGAAGCATATTACATTGACAGCCCCTGTGATAAGAATGTCAGGGTTCAGACTGTGAATGAGTTTTTCAAGATTGATTTTTTGAACATGTGCTTTCGCATAAACCCTGATCGGGGTATCCTGGGTAGTGACCAATACCATATTTCCTGAACCCCCATAAAATGTGAATGTGAAATCACCCCTGTATTTTCCATTTTCCTTTGTGATTATTCCACTTATACTATCGCAATTGATTTTACCAATGTCAATGTTTGAGGCAGAAACAGTAATCTGTTCTGTTTCCTGAGAACCTTCTATCAGAAGGGATGAACAGGAAAAATTTTTGTACTGTATTTTGTCCGGGATTGCAAACACTCCTGAAAACAGTGGTAATTTCTCAGTCCTTTTCCATTCACCCTCTCCATTGATAGAAATCTTTGCATCGGGTTTGACCTTGAATTTTTCTCTCCATTTCTCAGGTAATTGCGAAATAATTTCTTCAAGATTTACCCCCTCAGATTCAATCTTAACGCTGAAATCTTCAGGACTGATAATGCCTTTCAAAAAAAGTTTTCCTCCTGATTCAGTAAAAATATTTCCAGTTTCTATAAGGCACTTTTTTTGCAGGAAATCGTACGTGCCCTTTGCATGACCTGACAGGGGATGACTGTATTCCTGTAGTAATAATTTGTTGAAATCAATATCAAATTTTAACAATTTCACTGTGTCTTTATTTATCACGACTGAGAGTTTTCCTGTCATTGTTCCTGCAAAAGGAAGGTTTTGAATACCAAGCATTGTCCTGAACTCGTCTATAGCAAAATCTTTTACATTACCTTCTATCTCGCATATTTCCTTGCCCCATTGCACCAGTTTTCCAGAAACAAAAATCCTTCCGAATTTCTCAAGCCATATATTCCCATTTTTGATGTTGATCTGGCCAGTTTTGAAATTTCCCTGTATTTCACCTGAAAAATTCACCCTCGACTTACCCTGCGGAAGATTGATGTTTGCAGGTGCCTGAAATGCAAGTAATTGCTGTGATCCAAATATTATGCTTTTCCATGGCACCTTCAATGAACCGGATAGTTTCAAAGATAACAGGGGTTTTTCAAGGATTTTCCAGTGAAAATTGACAAGTTTTGCTCCAGGCGGGGTGAGAAAGAAGAAAAGTTTTACCTTTCCATCAGACGCTGTGTTTGCCCAGATGCCAGTAATAACAGGGATAAAAATCCATAGAAAAATGAGCGTACAGAGGCATAATATCACAACCTTTTTTCTTTTTTTCATCTCTTCAAGTAAGTGTCAAAAAACTCAAATGCTTTGTTTGCAGCAAAACTGTGTTCTCCTGGAAATACTTCAATCCACAAATTTTCTTCCTTTCCTGCAAGTTTATATGCTCTTTTTGCTTTTTCATGTGCCTGTAGAGAAGAGTGAAGCCAGAAACAGGTATCACTGGCTCCTGATTCAATCAACAAAGGTCGTGGTGCAATGGCACCGATAACATCACCGACATCAGCATATCTGTAAAGTCCAGGGACAAGCTGACTTCCGCAGAAATTAGGCCTGTTGATTGCGTAATGTTCAGTGGTTGTGGCATAACAGATGATATCTGCGGCTTTTATTCTATCGTCAAGAAGCGTGATGTATGTTGTCATTGTTCCACCCTGAGAAAGTCCCATACACCCGATTCTATCAGGGTCAACATTTTTCCTTGTCAAAAGAAAATCGATTGCTCGCATTCCGTCAAAAATATTACCACCAAGGAGTGTTCTGCCAAGTATCAGGTGTTGAATGAAATATACATTGCATTTGTCCCTGCCTGGAAATACATTATCATAATATCCACATCGTTCACCGAAGCCCCGCCAGTCAGGAACTATGGTGATATAGCCGCGTCGTGCCATTATTTCACCATAATTATAATTATGGGTGTTGATATTGCTTAGTCGTTCTGGTTGTCTGAAATGAACTCCAGCAACAGGATCTTTACCATTGGGACCATGTCCATGGCAGCAAAGAATTGCTGGTAATTTTTTTTCATCTGTTTTTGGTGTCAGAAGATAGAGTGGCATGCAGCAGTCCTGCTCGGTCTGTATGAGATATTTCTCCCGTATAAAAGTATCAAGTTCTTCTGTGCTACATAATTGCGGTTTGAGCGGAGCAGGTTCAGGAAATTCTCCCAGTAACTCTCTAATTTTTGCTTTTAATGTATCTCTCCACTGCTGGAAAAATTTTCCATCTTTGATTGTTTCCACAGCCATCGAAGGTTTGGTTCGTTTATAAAGCTTATAAATAAAATTATCAATCACCTGCGGTGCGTCATTATAGTTTGGCATGGTATACTCCTTTTTTGTTTTCAAATCGTTTCAAGAATTTCCATTACTTTTTTTATGCTACCTGGTATTTTGTGAACATAATAAGTCTTGGGCACATCAAGAATATTTCGATTGAATTGTTTTTCAGTAAGAGCAGAATAATAAATGACTTTTGTTTCAGTGTATTCCTGATACTTCCTCAGATACTCGCCAAGGTTACCGCCATAACCGAGATTCATCAGGTCAACAACCGCTGCGTCAATCCGTGGTTTATTTCTGTCAATACCAGTCATTGCTGATGCTGCATCCCTGTATTCAAGCACGTCAAACCCTTTTCTTTTACACTCTATCACGAGGATTTTTCTTATCGTGTCATCATCTTCAACAATCATGATCGTTTTTGTTTCATCAGGATTTTGTTTTGTTTCATTTTCCATGTTTTTCCTTTTTGACCATAAAATTATCCCTGCTTTGTATTATAAGTCCTGTGTTACAAATATGTCAAAAAACACAGGGACCCGGCTATGCATCTTGAGGATAAATGCTGTTGCCGGGTCCTTTAAATGGAGGAACCATTTCATTCAGTTATATAATGGACGAATAAGTTTGCAAAATAGTTTATTCAGTTTCCTTAAAAAAAGAAAAAGATGTAAAATGATTTCAGGACATGGCTGAAAAAAGTTTTTCATTTAAGAAAATAGATATTCCAGCAGAAAGACATTTGATTGATAAACTGCTGGAATTCTGGGTTGAGATTTTTGGCGATGAGCATGTTGTGAATCAGGGTTTGTTATCCATTCTTACTGGCAAAGACAGAAATTTTAACAGAGATTTTTTGTTTATCGCGCAACACGGAACCATAATCGTTTCAACAGTTCATCTGACAATCAGCAAATTTGATAAACGTATTGGTGGTATAGGTGAGGTTGCAACATTAAAACAATACAGGGGTAAAGGAATTGCAAGAATACTTTGTTCCATGGCAATCAAAACATTTGAAGATAGTGGCGGAAAATGGTTGTTTCTTGGAACTTCAAATCCAGCGGCAGCAAGACTGTATTATTCGTTTGGCTGGCATTACCTGACGGGAACAAAAATTATGCTCAGAAATTCCAGCGGAAATACCCCAGAAGTTTTTTTTAATAAGTATCTTTCTTCAATAAAAACCGGTAAGATTAGTATCCTGCGCGGTGATTCTCGTTTTAGGCTTCAGGTTATTCCTCTTGTGGCCATTCCCTATGACGAACCGGTGCTTGACCTAAATGCAGGATTGTTTTCTACTCGATGGTACACACAACGTTCCTGCATGGGTCTTTACTCGCATTATGAAAAATTAGAAGAAAATGGAGCCTGGTTTGTTGCAGTATGCAGGAAATTTCTCGTGGGCATTGTGAGTATTGTGTTTCACGATAACAACATTGCCCAGATTGATGGATTTTGCATTCCAGGAACTGGCAAAAAGGTTTTACTGAATTTCTATAAAACAGCGATTGATTATGCAAAGAACAATAACGCTTCAGAAATTCATATGGTTGCAGATGACCTTGACGAAAATAAGAAACAGATGTTGTTGAAAATAGGTTGCATACCGACAGACGAAAGGGTAAAGATTGAATCAAAAGAAGGAATCCTTGATATAAGTGTTTACAGATATCGCCAATAAAGGAGCGTTATGATAAGAAAAATTGAGCGATACTTTAAATTCTCTGAAAGAAATACAAACTGGATCACTGAACTACGCGCTGGTTTTGCCACATATCTAACAATGGCATATATTCTCTTTGTTAATCCTGTAATTTTGAAGGATGCAGGCGTGCCGTTTAATGCCTGTGTTGTTGGCACAGCACTTGCTGCTGGATTGACTTCAATTATTATGGGAATTGTTGCCAATTTTCCGCTGGCACTTGCTGCAGGAATGGGACTTAATAGTGTCCTCACATACAGTATTGTTATAGGACAGGGTGTTTCATGGCAGGTCGGAATGGGTTTGATTTTCATCAATGGTTTGATTGTATTCATCCTGGTGTTGGTGGGACTACGGGAAGCAGTGATGAATGCGATTCCAGTTCCATTGAGACATGCCATAGCAGTCGGCATCGGAATGTTTCTTGCTTACATTGGTTTGATGCATGCTGGCATTGTAATAATAGATAGGAACACCCTTTTACCATCGCCAGGTAATTTTTCAGAAATTTCAACCATTATTTCGTGCTGCGGAATTCTTATCACTGCTGTGTTTGTGGCATTAAGAATTAAGGGTGCAATCATTGGTGGCATTCTGATTACTGCGTTTCTTTCATTCCTTGCCGGTCTTTCTAAATTACCTGCCACTATCAATACGCTGGATTTTTCAACTGTAGGAGCACTTGATGTTGTTGGTGCTTTGAAACTTTCGCTTATCCCTTCGCTCTTTGCTTTTATTATTGTGGATTTTTTTGATACCCTTGGTACTGTGACTGCCATTGGATATCAGGCAAAACTTGTTGATTCACAGGGCAGTATTGAGAAACTGAAGGCGATTCTCGGCATTGATGCCATTGGCGCAATGCTTGGCGGTTTTTTTGGCTCAAGTTCAAACACTTCCTACATTGAGTCAGCAGCAGGTATCATGGAAGGTGGTAGAACAGGTATTACTGCAATTGTTGTTGGAGTTTTATTTCTTTTGAGTATTGTTATTGCTCCAGTTGCTTCCATGATTACATCCCAGGCGACTGCTCCTGCGCTTGTCATTATCGGATTTTTAATGATGCAGGCAATTACACAGATTGATTTTGAACAACTGGACACAGCGATTCCTGCCTTCGTCATCATTCTTGCAATGCCTTTTACATATTCTATTTCCCACGGTATCGGATATGGATTTATTGTTTATACTGTTTTGAAAATGGCAAAGGGACAATTTAAGGATGTTCATCCTTTGATGTACATTATTTCCCTGATTTTTGCAGTATATTTTCTTGCTGGTAGTTGATGAAAAATTTATCAGAGCGATGAAAAAGCAGATATTTGTGAAGTGAAACTTAACACAGAAGTACTTATAAATTCAAAACCAGACCTTTCTGACCTGTGTATGATTTTGCAAAATATCAGCCATACTTGAAGGGAATAATCACTGTGGTGTACGCTGGAAATCAAGAAAATAACCCCCACTACAGGGTTTCTTTTTTTGAGAAATTCGAGAAAAACAGAAAATTTTTTAACTGTCAGTATGTTAATTGTAATCATTGTTCTGGGGTTTGTCATTGTGAAAAATCTGAAAAGTATCACCTCCAGTGCAAATCATTAAACTGCAAAAAACCCTGATAAAATCCGCAAACAAATTTACTCAAGATTAATGGCTTTTCTCAGGACTTTTATGACATCAGTGATATCAACTACACCATCATTATTCATATCGCCTTTTGTTTCAGGCACAATGTTTTTAATGATGCCAGAAACATCTCGCAAGGACAAAATTCAATATTCGGATTGCTAATATTAAAAAAATCTTATTTCTCTATGTATCTTTGATAAAAAATAACGGAAAAATAAAATAAAAACTCCAACTATGAAAAAATGTTAATTTTTTTATCATCTCTTTTTAATCTTTTTATACATAGTTCTCTTAATTTACAATATATTTTGACTTGAAATATAAGTATCAAGTTAAAGTTGTATTTAATTTCATCATAGAGTAGAATTAAAATTAACAGGAGGAAAAATGCAAAAACCAGTCAGAATTATGCCATGTCTTGACATGCAAAGTGGAAGGGTAGTCAAAGGTGTTCATTTCGTTGACATCAAAGATGTTGCTGACCCTGTGGAATGTGCGGTTGCATATTGTAAACAGGGTGCTGATGAGATAGCCCTTCTTGATATTACTGCAACAGTAGAAGGAAGACCAACCCTGATTGATGTTGTACGCAGGGTGGCAGAGGTTGTGACAATTCCATTTACTGTGGGTGGTGGAATATCTGATATGAACATTGCTGAATCAGTGATTAAGGCGGGTGCTGATAAAATTTCAGTTGCTTCAGCAGGGTTCAGGAATCCTGATTTTATCAAACAACTGGTGAAAGAATTTGGTTCTGAAAGAATAACAGTTGCCATTGATGTTGACCATAATCCTGCCATGCCATCTGGCTATGAAATTTACATAGATGGCGGAAGAACACCCACAGGGAAAGATGCTGTTGAGTGGGCAAAGCAGGTTGATGATTACGGTGTATCAGTAATACTTCCAACAAGCAAAAGAGGCGATGGAGCGCAATCTGGTTATGACCTGCCTATCATCAGGGCTTTGAAAAAAGAAGTTTCTGCAGAAATTGTTGCTTCAGGTGGTGCAGGCAATCTTGAGGATTTTTATCATGCTGTGGAAGCAGGTGCAACCATCCTTCTTGCAGCAAGTGTTTTTCACTTTAGAATTATTTCCATACCTGCTCTTAAAGCATACCTGAAATCAAAGGGAGTACTTATTGTTGACAGACAACTGGAGAAATGATGAAGGCAATGGTGATTGAAAAAATTGTTGATGTTTTGCAGGAAGATCCATTGAAAGTTGTTGAAATGCCAGAACCAACATTACAAGAAGGACAGCTGCTTATAAAAATAAATGCCTGCGGTGTTTGCAGAACAGACCTTGATGAAATTGAGGGTAGGACTGCACCCTCATTTTATCCTGTTATTCCTGGGCATCAGGTTATTGGAACAATTGTTGAAGTAAAAAACCCATCAAAGTTCAAAACCGGAGACAGGGTTGGAGTTGGCTGGATTTTTAAATCATGTGGTAAGTGTAGTTATTGTATTGAAGGGCACGAAAATCTCTGTGATGTTTTTCAAGCCACAGGCAGGGATGCGCATGGTGGTTACGCTGAGTATATGGCTGCCTACGAAGATTTTATTTATAAAATTCCTGACATTTTTTCTGATATTGAAGCAGCGCCACTACTGTGCGCAGGAGCAATTGGCTGGCGTTCTTTGCGGTTAACAGGCGCAAAACAATCTGGTGCCATCGGACTTTTTGGGTTTGGTGCTTCAGGACACATTGTCATTCAAATTGCAAAATGCCTGTACAGAGAAACAAAGATATTTGTATTTACCCGTTCCGAAAAAGAACAGGCACTTGCGCTTCAACTTGGTGCAAACTGGGCAGGTCAGATTACAGAGCATCCACCAGAATTGATCGATGTTGCCATTGATACAACCCCTGCATGGCTTCCTGTACTTTCAGCACTGGGAAATCTTAAAAAAGGTGGCAGGCTTGTTATCAATGCTATCAGAAAAGAAAACAAAGATATAGACATCATGAAAGAAATTAAATATGAAACACATCTGTGGATGGAAAAAGAAATTAAGTCAGTTGCCAATGTGGGACGCAGGGATATCGCAGAATTTCTTGAGATTGCTGCAAATATTCCGATCAAACCACAGATTACAACATATTCCCTTGATGAAGCAAACCAGGCATTGAAGGATTTGAAGACAGGAACAAAAGCAGGGGCAAAAGTTCTTGTAATGGATTAAAATTTTTGTGATAAAAACTCAATTTACATCTTACCCACAGTTTTTCATAAAACTGGTCCGAATTGTGTTTTACAAGCCACTGATTGATGTTTTTTGGAAAATTTTCTTTTGTTTCTCCAGCGCATTCTTCGGCACCAGCAGTGACGATAATACCCGGAGGATTTTTTATGGGAAGATTTGTGGCTGTACTGGTAGTTGTCTTTTTGCTATGCTGAACAAGTGAACCATAGGACAACAATTAATACGCTAATATATTTGATTTTCCTCCTGTTATATCCTATATTAAGTTTCAAAGATAAACCAGTCAAATTGTCAGAAAGGAGTGAGTATGACCAGAAAGCAATTGAACCTTGCAATTTTTGAAGGAAAAGCAGAATCAATTTTCTGGCAACCACGTCTTGAGACCTGGATTTTGTTTCACAGAGCGAAAGGAACATTACCCGACAGATTTCGTGACTTAACCGACCTTGAAATATATGACCGATTGAAATGTTCTGTCAGATATGCAGCTTCTTCAGGGCTCCATTATTATTATACGACCACTGTTGAAACGTTTGAAAGACCGGTTGATAGAAACCATACAGAATTTATTACGAAGACAGAAAAGGGGATATTGAAAACCGTTTATCAGATTGTTCCTGGTGGAATGGGGTATTCTGACAATAATAGAATTGTTGAATTTCCAGTAAAAACAGTTGAAGATCTGAAAATTCTTACGCATCTTGAGAATCATTTTAATGCTGTGGCAATACCTGAACTTTTTGAAGAAGCAGCAAACAGGGTCGGTCAGAGGGCAGAACCAACAGTTTTTCTGCCAAGCACTGGTTTTACTGATTTGATTAAGAGGCACGCAGGACTTTTGAATACATACTATTTGTTGAATGATTATCCTTCTGAATTTAATAAATACATGGAAGCATGCGACGAAAGAGATATGAGAATCGCAAGGGAAGCATTGAAACTACCCTGCAGAATTTTTAATCTCGGTGATCATGTTACCAATGAGTTCACACCACCACCAATCCTTAAAAAATATGTGATTCCGAGATGGAAGAAAATAAGCCAGTTGATGACTGAAAACAACAGATTTGTCCACAGTCACTGGGACGGAAATTCAAGATTAATTTTACCCTATTTGAAAGAATCAGGTTTACACGCAGTTGAAGCCCTGACACCTGCGCCAATGTGTGATATGACACTTGAAGAGATAAATCAGGCAACACAGGGTATGGTTGTACTTGACCTGATTCCTGCAATTTTCTTTCTTCCGTCATTCCCGCTGAAAGAACTTCTCTCTTTCACCGAAAGGACCATTGAAATGTTTATGCCACGTCTCATACTTGGTGTTTCAGACGAAATTTCCCCACCTGGTGAGATTGAAAGAATAGAGGCAATTTCTGAACTCATTGACAAAAAATTTGGGCTACCAGGTTAGAAAGACAAACTTTTTTCTGTGGGGCTGAAATTGTGTTGTTTAAAGGATAGGGCGTTGCAAATTCATTTGGTACCATTAGAACAACCAATGGAAAATGGATGTTCAATAGGAAAGAGATTTGAAATTGTGTAGTGCCTCCGATTGTCAAGAGCAAAATAAGGGAGAATTCAGAGTCCTGGTTAAAGGTGATTGTTTTATCTCTTTTTGTTCAAATTCCACTGGCGTCA
>ERZ795060.2956-NODE-2956-length-16353-cov-5.241318_pt1 | contig 16353 bp, 13 predicted proteins | sample MGYA00375144_ERZ795060 | MGnify/ENA primary metagenome ERZ795060 (study PRJEB30189, sample SAMN05720157) | activated sludge metagenome | isolation source: anaerobic digester from wastewater treatment plant | place: Japan | collected 2015-05-15 ...
GACAGCCGCAGCTCGGTGGGCGCCAGCGCCACCGTGCCGACGACGCCGATGGTCAGCGCGCCGGCCAGCACGCCGGCGGTGCCGAGCGACCCGAGCAGGCCGCCGAGGCCACCGCCGCCGGCCGCAGCGCTGCGCTTGGCAGCGTCGGGCTCGGGCTCGGACTGCTTCGCGGTGGCTGCCGCGCCCGCGGCAGCGGCGGGTCGCATCGCCGCCGCAGCGGCTTGATTCACTGCACCCGGCAAGTCCTTGTCCAGCACCGCCTTGGCCGTGGTGTAGCCCAGCAGCCGGTAGCTCTCGAACTGCTGTTCGTCGAAGAACTGGTCGGCCGTGCTCTGGTGCGGGAAGCGCGCCGGGTCGTCGGCCGCGCTGCCTTCGGGTGCGCTGGCCTCGGCGTAGGCGCTCAGCTCGGGCGGGTCCTGCGGGCGCAGCAGGCGCGGCTTGAGCACGATCAGCTTGCCGTCGTGGCGCACGGCGTTGCCGTCGCGCGCCGAATAGCGGATCGGCGCCTCGATGTGGCGCAGCGGCGCGCCGTCGCGCCCCGGCCCCGGCAGCACCGCCGGCAGCTCGATCGGGATGCCCAGGTCGACGCGGATCTTGCGCACCACATCGAGCAGGTCGCCCCACTGGAAGCGCCCGTCGCAGGTGGCGTCGACCGCGACGATGCGGCGGCAGCGCCGGCGCACCATCTCGTAGATGCCCAGGTTGTCGAAGTGGCCGCCGTCGGACAGGTAGACGAAGCGGCCGTCGGTGCCGGTGCGGCCGGTGGCTTCGGCGACGGCCACGTCCAGGCCCGCCCAGGGTTGTTTGTCGCTCCAGCAGCGTTGGCCCTTCGCTCCCGGGTTGGCTGCCCACCAGCCCAGGCGCACGTTGAACAGCGCCATCACCAAGGTCACCGGCGCCGAGCTGTGGTAGCCCATGTTCGGCGACGCCGCGGCGCCCGAGATCGTCATCGCGCGCCCGAGCGACATGCCGCCCAGATAGCGGCCGGTCGGCCTGAAGCCCACCGCCGCGGCGCCGCAATGCCGCGGCGTGGCGATGAACGGCGCGGCCTTGCGCTGCTGCCAGTCGAGCTGGTCGGGCTGCACGCTGACCACGTTCAGCGCGATGCCGATCACCGGATACAGCCGCGGCCGGCCGTCGGCGCCGCGCAGCGGCTGCTCGAACCCGGCCAGCGGCGGGTTGTCGGCCGCATCGAAGCCGGTGAACCAGTGCGGCCTGCGCAGCGCGCGCCCCGCGCCGAGGTAGGCGCGCACCAGCCGGTTGCCGTACATGCCGTGCAGCGAGAACACGTTCACGCCCATCAACAGCGCCAGCACGATCGACAGGCCCCACAGCGCGGCCCAAACGGCGAGCAGCATCGGCGCGGCGCCCTCGAGCAGCACGTGGCGATACACCTGCGCCGGCGCCGACAGGCCGGCGCCGCCGGCGGGCTCGTCGACCACGCCGGCCAGCGCGGCGGCGGCCGGCGCAGCGGCGGCCGTCGTGGCGGCCGTCGTGGCGGACGTTGTGGCGGCCGTTGTGGCAGCCGCTTTGGCCGCGCTGTCGTACTCGGCGCGCAGCCGCTGCTGCTCGCGCAGGAACTCGGTCTGCGCGTGCAGGTCCGCGGCGCACAGCGGGCGCGTCCAGGCCCAGCCGTGGCAGGCGTCGAGCAGCGCGCTCCACCCCAGCGACAGCGCCAGCAGCGTGGCCACGACGACGGCGATGGCCATGGCGTCGAGCAGCTTGATGCGCAGCGCGCGCAGCACGCTCTTGGCCTTGCGCTGCAGCGCGGCGCCGTTGTCGCTCCAGTAGCCGATCAGGCTGGTGACGACGCCCAAGACGCCGCCGCCGACGCCGAACTGCAGCGCCGTGGTCCCGACCGCGCCGAGGGAGTCCAGCAGCGGCAGCGGCAGCCACACCACCAGCCCGAAGGCCAGCACCCACAGCAGCGAGAAGCGCAGCCAGTAGGCGGTGGCGCGGGCCCACCATTCGCGGTCGTGCTCGTCGGTCCAGCGGCCCATCAACCCGGCGTACAGCACCATCGCCAGCCAGAACGCGCCGGTCATCGCCGGCACCGCGAAGGTGGCGTACAGCAGCCGCTGGGTGCCGGCGTCGGCGCTGGCCGAGGGCACCGCGCCCAGCTGCGACAACGCCACCGACGCCAGCGCGCCGCCGAAGGCGCCGACGAGCAGGATGACGAACACGCCGCCAGGGTTGCTGGTGCGCTTGGGCAGGCCGCGCCACAGGCGCCGCGGTATGCCCACCGCCACGCCCAGCAGGTGCGCGGCCGCGCCCGCCACTGCGAAGACCCACCAGTCGGTCTCGCGCAATGTGGCGATCCAGGCGCCGCCGAGGCTCAGCACGACGGCGGCGGCGACGATCGGCGCGAAGCAGTAGCGGCCAAAGCGGTTGCGCGGCTCGAGCGTGGCGGCCGCGCGCGCCGCGGCGGCCTGCCGCTGCGCCGGGCTGGGCGCGGTCGGCGTGGCCGGCGCGGCCGCCCCGCCGCCTTGTTGCGGCAGGTCGGCCACGACATAGGACACGCCCCAGACGATGGCGGCGAAGGCGGCGGCGACGAACACCCCGTAGGCGTAGGGAATGCTCGGCGCCAGGTCCGCCGCGCCGAGCAAGGCGACGTAGATCCGCGGCACGGCGACGATCGCCGCCAGCAGCGACAGCCACACCAGCGCATTCAGCAGCAGGTTGCGGATGAAGATCGCCGCCAGGCTGAAGGCGTCGCCCGACATGCCCCCGCTGGGGCTCAGGTAGTTGCTGAACGCGCGCAGCGGCGCCACCGGGTCCTTGCCCTCGCCGGCACTGCGCGCGGCGCCGGCGCACGCCGCGCCGCCGACGCTGCCCGAGCTTTGGCCGACGCGCTGCAGCCAGGCGTCGCTGCCGCCGACGCCGCCGTCCTTGGCGGCCTGGTGCAAGCCGTTGACCAGCCAGCTGCCGATGCAGCCGCCGCCGCTGACCGTGGACAGGTAATGAAAGTCCTTCAGCCGCCCGTGCTGCGCCAGCCACTGCAGCACGCCCAGGCAGAAGGTGGCGCTGCGGATGCCGCCGCCCGACAGGCACAGCGCATGCGGACGCTGTTCGTCGGGTTGCGCGTGCAACTCGGCCCACAGCCGGTCCAACGGCAGCGGCGGCAAGTCGGTCCAGCGCGGGCTGCCCAGCACGTGCGCGAGTTCGTCGCGCAGCACGTCTGCCGTGCTGAACGGCCCGTCGTCGAGCGTCGGCTCGTCGACGGGTTTCGTCTTGCGCTGCGCACCGCACGCCATCGCGTGCCTCCGCTGAGGCTGGTCACGGCCGTGAGTTGAACCGACTGTGGCGCCGCACGCATCCTCAGCCGTGATGAAGCGCGGGCCGGTCGTTCAAGGCGCTATCAGTGCGCCTGCTCCCAGTTCGGCCCGACGCCGACCTCGGCCAGCAGCGGCACCGACAGCTCGGCCACGCCGCTCATCAGCCGCGGCACGGCCTCGCGCGCCCAGGCCAGCTCGGCTTCGGGCACCTCGAACACCAGCTCGTCGTGCACCTGCATCACCATGCGGGTCGCGCGCTGCTCGGCGTCGAGCGCGCGCTGCACCGCGATCATCGCCAGCTTGATCAGGTCGGCCGCGCTGCCTTGCATCGGCGCGTTGATCGCCTGGCGCTCGGCGGCGCTGCGCCGCGGGCCGCTGCCGCCGCGGATTTCGCTCAGCACGATGCGCCGGCCGAACAGCGTGCTGACGTAGCCGAGTTCGGCGGCGCTGGCCTTGGTGGCCTCCATCCAGCGGCGCACGCCGGCAAAACGCGCGAAGTAGCGCTCGATGTAGTCGCGCGCGGCCTTGGCTTCTATGCCCAGCGCCTGCGCCAGGCCGAACGCGCCCATGCCGTAGATCAGCCCGAAGTTGATGGTCTTGGCATAGCGCCGCTGCTCGGGCCCGACCTCGGCCAGCGGCAACCCGAAGACCTCGGCCGCGGTGGCGCGGTGAATGTCCTCGCCGGCGGCGAAGGCGGCGCGCATGCCTTCGTCGCCGCTGATGTGCGCCATCAGCCGCAGCTCGATCTGCGAATAGTCGGCCGACATCAGCACATGCCCCGGCGGGGCGACGAAGGCTTCGCGCACGCGCCGGCCCTCGGGCGTGCGGATCGGGATGTTCTGCAGGTTCGGGTCGTTGCTGGCCAGCCGGCCGGTCACCGCCACCGCCTGCGCATAGTTGGTGTGCACGCGGCCGGTGGCGGGGTTGACCATCGCCGGCAGCTTGTCGGTGTAAGTGCCCTTGAGCTTGGCCAGGCTGCGGTGCTCGAGCATGCACTTGGGCAACGGGTGGTCCAGCGCCAGTTTTTCCAGTACCTCTTCGTCGGTGCTGGGCGCGCCGCTGGCGGTTTTCTTCTGCACCGGCAGGCCGAGCTTGCCGAACAGGATCTCGCCGATCTGCTTCGGGCTGCCCAGGTTGAACGGCTGGCCGGCCAGTGCGTAGGCCTGCTGCTCCAGCGCCAGCAGGCGCTCGCCCAGCTCGCGGCTTTGCAGCGCGAGCTGCGCCACGTCGATCAGCACGCCGTGGCGCTCGATGCGTTGCAGCAGCTCGAGCGTCGGCATCTCGAGCTGCTCGTAGACGTAGCGCAGCCCGGGCTCGGCTGCGAGCTGCGGCCACAGCGTGCGGTGCAGCTGCAGCGCCATCTCGCTGTCCTCGCCCGAATAGCGCGTGGCGCGTTCCAGGTCCACCTGCGCGAAGGGGATCTGGTGCACGCCCTTGCCGCACAGCTCTTCGTAGCTCAGGCCGCGGCGGCCGAGGTGGCGCTCGGCCAGGCTTTCCAGGCCGTGCGGCCGGTGCGCTTCGAGCACGTAGCTTTGCAGCAGCGTGTCGTGCTGCACGCCGCGCAGCGTGATGCCGTGGTTGGCCAGCACATGCCAGTCGTACTTCAGGTTCTGGCCGAGCTTGGCCCGCGCCGCATCTTCCAGCCAGGGGCGCAGCCGCTGCAGCACCTGGTCCAGCGGCAGCTGTTCGGGCACGCCGGGGTAGCTGTGCGCCAGCGGCACGTAGGCGGCCACGCCCGGCTCGGTGGCCAAGGAGATGCCGACGATATGCGCGCGCATCGCGTCCAGCGAATCGGTTTCGGTGTCCAGCGCCACCAGCTCGGCGGCTTCGATCTTGCGCAGCCAGTATTCGAAGCGCGGCCAGTCGAGCACGGTTTCGTAGTCGTGCGCCAGCACGCCAGGCGGCGCGGCGGCCATCGCCACGGCCGCAGGTGCGGCCGCCATCGGTGACGCCGCAGCTGCCGCCGCCATCGGTGACGCCGCCGGCGCGGCCGCCGGGCCCGCCGCGCCGCCGTTGCCGGGCGTGGCCGCAGCGTCTTCCAGCTCCTTGCGCCAGGTCCTGAAGCCGTAGCGCACGAAGAAGTCGAGCAGGCCCGTGCGGTCGACCTCGCGCAGCGCCAGCGCATCCAGCGCCGCCGGCGCGGGCCAGCCGGGCAGCTGCGCCGACAGGTCGCAGTCGCAGCGCACGGTCACCAGCTTGCGCGCGGTGGGCAGCCAGCCCAGCGCGCTGCGCAGGTTGTCGCCGGCGGCACCCTTGATCTGCGCAGCCGCGGCGATCACGCCGTCCAGCGAACCGTATTCGGCCAGCCACTTCAGCGCCGTCTTCGGCCCGACCTTGGCCACGCCGGGCACGTTGTCGACGCTGTCGCCGACCAGTGTCAGGTAGTCGACGATGCGCTCGGGCCCCACCCCGAACTTGGCCAGCACGCCGGCGGCGTCCAGCCGCTCGGGCGGCTTGGCCATGGTGTTGATCAGCGTGACCTGCGGCGCGACCAGCTGCGCCAGGTCCTTGTCGCCGGTGGAAATCAGCACCCTGTGGCCGCTGGCCGCGGCGGCGCGCGCCAGCGTGCCGATGGCGTCGTCGGCCTCGATGCCCGGCACCTCGAGCACCGGCCAGCCGAGCAGGCGCACCGCCTCGTGGATCGGCGCGATCTGCTGCGCCAGCGCTTCGGGCATCGGCGCGCGCTGCGCCTTGTAGTCGGCGTACCAGTCGTCGCGGAAGGTCGGGCCCTTGGCGTCGAACACGCACACCGCGTGCTCGGCCGCATGGCGCTCGCGCAGCCATTTCATCATCGCGATCACGCCGTGCAGCGCGCCGGTGGGAAAGCCGTCCGGGCTGCGCAGATCGGGCAGCGCGTGGAAGGCGCGGTACAGGTAGCTGGAGCCGTCGACCAGCAGCATCGTCTTGTCGCTCATCGATGCATTGTCCGGCAGCCGGCGCGGCCGACGCCGGGCCGCCGCGGCGCCTGCCCCGGCGCAAGGCGCCGCCTAGAATGGGACGCATGAGAGCCGTGCTGCCCGTCCTGTGCTGGTGCCTGGGCCTGAGCTGCCAGGCGCAGCCGGTGGCGCCGGCCAGCGCGAGCGCGGCGCAGGCCGCGCCGCCGCAGGAGCCGGCCACGGCCAGCGTGCCGCAGCGCGGCGGCGAACCCAAGGTGCAGCACCTGGTCAGCGAGGACGAGCGCGTGCGCATCGAGGAGCTGCGCGTGCGCGGCATCACGCGCCGCCTGACGGTGCAACCCAAGCTGCCCGGCGTGCCGGCCTACGCGATCGGCCCCGACGCCGACGGGCGCGACAGCTCGCAGGACCGCCGCAGCGAAGGCCGCGCGCTGTGGCAGCTGCTGTCGTTCTGACGCGCGTTCGCGCATGGCCGTCTACACCGAGGTGAGCTTCGCGCAGGCCGACGCCTTCGTGCGCGCACTGGGGCGCGGGCGGCTGCGCAAGCTGCGCGGCATCGCCGCCGGCATCGAAAACACCAACTACTTCGCCACCAGCGATGCCGGCGAGTGGGTGCTGACGCTGTTCGAGCGGCTGGACCGCGAGCAGTTGCCGTTCTACCTGCGCTACATGCAGCACCTGGCGCGCCGCGGCCTGCCGGTGCCCGAGCCGCAGGCCGACGCGCACGGCAGCCTCCTGCACGGCTTGTGCGGCCGTCCGGCGGCGCTGCTGAACCGCCTGCCCGGGCGCCACATCGACACGCCGTCGGCCACGCACGTGGCGCAGCTGGGCGACATGCTGGCGCGCCTGCACCTTGCCGGCGCCGATTTCGAGCTGCGCCAGCCGCATCTGCGCGGCCTGGACTGGTGGGTCGCCACCACGCCCGAAGTGCTGCCCTTCGTCGACGAGGCGCGCGCGAGCCTGCTGCGCGAGGAACTGGCCTTCCAGCGCGAACTGGGCGCGTCGGCGGCGGCGCACGCGCTGCCGCGCGGCGCGATCCATGCCGACCTGTTCCGCGACAACGTGGTGTTCGAGCCGCTGCACGGCGCGGACCGGCTCAGCGGCATGTTCGACTTCTTCTTCGCCGGCGTCGACAGCTACCTGTTCGACCTGGCGGTGTGCCTGAACGACTGGTGCATCGACCAGGCCAGCGGCCGGCTGCTCGAGGAGCGCGCCGCGCTCTTGTGCGGCGCCTACCAGGCTGTGCGCCCCATGAGCAGCGCCGAGCTGCGGCTGATGCCGGCGCTGCGCCGGGCCGCGGCGCTGCGCTTCTGGCTGTCGCGGCTGTGGGACCTGCACCTGCCGCGCGCGGCCGCGTTGCTGCAGCCCAAGGATCCGCAACACTTCGAGCGCGTGCTGCGCGGCAGCATCGAGCGGCCCTGGCACCCGTTGCAATGACCCGTCCGCCCAATTCGCCGCGCCCTCGGCGCTGAACCGACCGACATGGCCCTTTCGATCCGACAAGCCACCCCGGCCGACGGCGTGCAGTGGGTGCGCGCGGCCTTCGTGCTGTTCGCGCGCCGCGCCTTGCACTTCACCGGCATGTTCGTCGGCTTCCTGGTGGCGGCGCTGCTGGCCGCGGTGCTGCCGGTGGTCGGCGGCGTGCTGATGCTGATGGCGCTGCCGCTGCTGACGCTGGGTTTCATGCTGGCCAGCCGCGCCGCGCGCAAGGACGCGCCGGTGCATCCGGGGCTGTTCATCGAGCCGCTGCGCAGCGGCCGGGTGCAGCGCAATGCGCTGCTGACGCTGTGCGCCGCGTATGCGCTGGCCACGGTGCTGATCATGAGCTTCAGCGACTGGATCGACGGCGGCACGTTCGAGCGGCTGCAACGGCTGCTGGCGCAAGGCGACGAGGCGCACGCCGAGCTGGACGCGCTGCTCGCCGACCCCCGGCTGACCTGGGGCCTGCTCACGCGCTTCGGCCTGGCGGCCTTGCTGTCGGTGCCGTTCTGGCATGCGCCCGCACTGGTGTACTGGCAAGGCCAGAGCACCGCGCAGGCGCTGTTTTCGAGCACGCTGGCGGTGTGGCGCTGCCGCGGCGCCTTCTTCGCCTACTCGCTGGCCTGGGCCGCGCTGATCGCCTTCGCCGGCACCTTGCTCGGCGTGCTGTTCGCGCTGTTCGGCGCGCGCCAGCTCGCCGGCGTGGTGGCGATGCCGGCCGGCCTGCTGTTCTCCACCGTGTTCTACGTGTCGCTGCTGTTCACCTACGAGGGCTGCTTCAGCGAAGACGGCGCCGCGGCGCAGCTCGAAGCGGCCTGAGCCGGGCACAGCCGCGGCGCCGGCCTGCCGCATGGGGTGGGCCGGCTCAGGTCGTAACGATCCAGCCTTCCAGCGCGTCGACCGCAGCCGGCAGCCCGCAGCGCGGCCGGCCCGCGGCCCAGGCCGCCTGCACCAGGCACAGCACCGCGTCCAGCAGGTCGCCGCTGGCGTCGTCCAGCAACCGCGCGCGCTGCGCGGCCGACAACTGCAGCCGCAGGCCCAGCCGCCGGCTGCCGTGCTGCAGCGCGCAGACCATGTCGTCGCGGGCGCGGCGCCGCGCGGCGCTGGCGTCGTTCTTGTACGAACGCCGGCCGATCAGCTCCACCGCCAGCAGCCGCGGGTAGGCCTCCACGGCCGTGCGCTGCAGGTCGCCGTCGCGCAGGCCCGGCAGGTGCACATCGGCCGCCACCAGGCGGTGCAGGCCCTCGAAATACATGAAGGCCACCGGCACGAAGCGCGTTTGCAGCGGGCTGGTCGAGGTGATGCCCGGCACGGCACGGTCGGTATGGCGGTGCGGCAAGCGCTGGCCGGCAGCGCAGCGCGGCGCGTTCCACGCATCGACCAGCCGGCGCAGCTCGATGCGGCTGGCACAGCGCCGGCGCAGCGCGCCGATCACCGCACCGCTGTCGGCGCCGAGCTGCATCGACTCGACGAACTCGCGCGGCAAGCCGAAGGGGAAGTCGAAGGCGCCCAGCCAGGGCCCCGGCGCGGCCAGCATCGCCTCGAATGCGGCGAAGGACTCGACGGCCTGCAGCGCGGCCAGATGCACCACGCCGCCGTGGCGCCGGCCGTGCGCCACGGTGATCGGCTTGCGGCGCGACGGCGCGCTGGTGAAGTCCACGCCCAGCAACGCGGTCGAAGGCGTTGTCTGCATGCCTGGAGCCATGCATCGATTGTGCGTGGCCGCTACAGTGCCGACGATGCAATGCAACCCGGTGCTGGTCGAAGCCTGGCGCGGCGGCAGCGTCGAATCGGCGCACCGCGGCGCCTTCGCGGTGGTGGATGCCGCTGGCGCGCTGGTCTGCGCATTGGGCGACGTCGAACGGCCGGTATTCCCGCGTTCGGCGGTCAAGCTGCTGCAGGCGCTGCCGCTGGTGGCCAGCGGTGCCGCCGATGCGCTGCGCTTGAGCGACGAGGAGCTGGCGCTGGCCTGCGCGTCGCACAACGGCGAACCGGCGCACGTGGCCGCCGCGGCGGCCATGCTGGCCAAGGCCGGCGTCGATGCCACGGTGCTCGAATGCGGCGCGCACTGGCCTTACCACGAGGCGCTGCAGCGCCAGATGGCTGCACGCGGCGAGACTCCGACGCCGCTGCACAACAACTGCTCGGGCAAACATGCCGGCTTCGTCTGCCTGGGCTGCGTGCTGGCGCGCGGCGGTGCCGGCGCGGCGGCACCGCCAACGCTGCGCGAGTTCGCCGCCGGCTACGTGCGCGCCGAGCACCCGCTGATGCGCGAGATCACGCAGGCGTTGCAGGCGGCCACCGGCTGCGACCTGCGCCACGCGCCGCAGGGCACCGACGGCTGCTCGATCCCCACCTACGGCATCGCGTTGCGCCACCTTGCGCTGGCCTTCGCGCGCGTGGCCACGGGCGTCGGCCTGGACGGCGACCACGCACGCGCGGCGCGCCGCCTGCGCCAGGCGGTGGCCAAGGCGCCGTTCATGGTCGCGGGCAGCGGCCGCTTCGACACCCGCGTGATGCAGCGCCTGGGCGAACGCGTGTGCTGCAAGGTCGGCGCCGAAGGCATGTACTGCGCGGCCCTGCCCGAGCGCGGCCTCGGCGTGGCCTTGAAGATCGACGACGGCAACAACGCGCGCGCCGCGGAGGTGGTGATGGCCGCGCTGATCGAGCGCTTCGTGACGCTCGACCGCGCCGAGGCCGGCTGGCTGCACGGCTTCAGCGAGCTGGGCCTGCGCAACTGGAACGGCATCCCTGTCGGCCGGCTGGCCGCCAGCACAGGGTTGCGCGAGGGCCTGTCGCGCGCCTGAACCCGAAACGCGCAGCCGGCCTCACCGTGCGCGGCCCGTGCCGAGGCACGCGGCAGCGCGGCCCGCGCGCCGCTCAAGGCATCATCGCCTGCGCCGCGCGCACCTCCACCCGCACCGCTTCGGTCAGCTCGGCCTTCAGCGCGGCAAAAGCCGGCGTGGTCTTCACCGAGTAGTGGCGCGGGTGCGCCAGCGGCACCTCGCGGTCGAGCTTGATGCGCCCGGGGCGCGCGCTCATCACGATGACGCGGCTGCCCATGAACACCGCCTCGTCGATGTCGTGGGTGACGAACAGCACCGTCTTGCGCTGCTCTTCCCAGATGCCCAGCAGCAGCTCTTGCATCAGCTCGCGCGTCTGGTGGTCCAGCGCGCCGAAGGGCTCGTCCATCAGCAGCATGCGCGGGTCGTTGGCCAGCGCCCGCGCGATCGCGGTGCGCTGCTGCATGCCGCCGGAGAGCTGCTTCGGGTAGTGCTGCTCGAAGCCCGCGAGCCCCACCTTGGCAATGAAGCCGCGTGCGATGTCGAGTTGCTGCGCGCGCGGCAGCCCGCGCTCGACCAGACCGAAGCAGACGTTGTCGAGCACGCTCAGCCACGGGAACAGCGTGTAGCTCTGGAACACCATGCCGCGGTCCGCACCCGGGCCGGCGATGCGCTTGCCGTCGAGCATGACTTCGCCGGCGGTCGGACGGTCGAGCCCGGCGACGATGCGCAGCAGCGTGCTCTTGCCGCAGCCGCTCGGGCCGAGGATGGTGACGAAGTCGTTCTCCGCCACCGCAAGGTCGGTCGCCTGCAGCGCGAGCGTCCTGTCGAAGCGGCGCTCGACCTGACGCACCGAAAGGATGCCGTCCATGCTCACCTCCCGAGCGCGGCCCACGGATAGAGCCGCGCGTTGGCCCACTTGAACAGCAGGTCGCTGGCCAGCCCGATCAGGCCGATGACGATGATGCCGAAGATGATCTGGTCGGTGGCCAGCAGCGCCTGGCTGTCGGTGATCATGTGGCCGATGCCGCTCGAGGCGCCGATCAGCTCGGCGACGATGACGTAGGTCCAGGCCCAGCCGAGCACCATGCGCAGCGTCTCGGCGATCTCGGGTGCGGCGCCGGGGATCAGCACGCGGCGGATCAGCGACGCGTCCTTCACGCCCAGCGTGTACGCGGCTTCGACCAGGTCGCGCCGCGTGTTGCCCACCGTGACGCTGATCGTCAGCACCAGCGTGAAACGCGGCGGCGCGTCGCTGCATCCAGTGGGCACGACGGCGGCGATCAGCCGGCAGACCGCCGGCATCCGGCCACCGCTCGCTACCCGATCCACAAACCAGGAGCCCATCATGCATGCATCGACTCTTCATCCCACATTCCCGCTGCGTCGCGCCGTCCGCGCGATCGCGGTCGCGGCGTTCGTCGGTCTGTCGTTGAGCCCGCCGCTCGCGCTGGCGCACGATGGCCCGCACACGCAGGCGGCCTGCAGCCCGAGCGCGAGCAATCTGCACGACGCGATGCGCAAGCTCTGGGCACAACACATGGAGTGGACCTATGCCGCCGTGACCGCGCTGGCGACCGGCTCGCCGGCATTCGACGCGACCGCCGCGCGGCTGATGCAAAACCAGGCCGACATCGGCAACGCGATCAAACCGTACTACGGCGAGCAGGCGGGCGACGCGCTGACCAAGCTGCTGCAGGAGCACATTGCGGGTGCCGTCGCCGTCGTGAAGGCGGCGAAGGCGGGCGACAAGCCCGCGCTCGACCACAGCGTCGCCGCCGCGTATGCCAACGCACAGCAGATCGCCGACTTCCTCGCCGCCGCAAACAAGAACTGGCCGCAGGCAACGGTGCGCGAGATGCTCAAGGGCCACATCGATACGACACTCGTCTACGCGACGGCGCTGCTGCAAGGCAAGTACGCAGACGGCATCGCCGCCTACGGCAAGGCGGAAGACCACATGATGATGCTCGCCGACGCGCTGAGCGACGGTCTGGTCGCCGCCTTCCCCGGGAAGTTCGGCGCCTGAACCGCAGCGAGACACGCCACACCATGAATGCAGCCGTTGCCAGCCCCATCCTGCGCCGGGAGTTCGCCGCCACCGTCCCGGCGGCGGCCTCCGAGCGCATCCGCCAGCGCCTGCTCGCCGCCGGGCAGCGCTTTCACGCCAACGACAACATCGCCGCCTTCATCCGCGAAGGCGAGCTCGACGAACTGCGCGCCGAAGTGCGCTCGCACCTCGATGCGGCACTGCAGGCGCTCGTGATCGATACCGCGCGCGACCACAACACCGCCGATACCGCACGGCGCGTCGCCAGGATGTTCGTCGACGAGGTCTTTCGCGGCCGCTTCGAGCCGCCGCCGGCGGTGACGAGCTTCCCGAACGCAGCGCGGCTGAACGAACTGATGATCGTCGGTCCGATCGCGGTGCGCAGCGCCTGCTCGCACCACCTGTGCCCGGTCATGGGCCGGGTCTGGGTCGGCGTGCTGCCCAACGCGGCGTCGGATCTGATCGGCCTGTCGAAGTACGCGCGCCTGACCGACTGGATCATGAGCCGGCCGCAGATCCAGGAGGAGGCCGTCGTGATGCTGGCCGACGAGATCGAACGCCGCGTGCGTCCCGACGGGCTCGCCGTCGTGATGCATGCCGACCACTTCTGCATGCACTGGCGCGGCGTCAAGGACGCGCACGCGGCGATGCGCAATTCGGTGATGCGCGGCGCCTTCCTGAAAGACGCCAGCCTGCGGCGCGAATTCCTCGATCTGATGAAGAGCCATCGCGACTGAGCAGCCGGTGCCAGGCGGTCCGCGCCAGAATCTGCCTGCACGTGCAGCGAGGAGGAGATGCCGATGCCCACGACCCACAGCCGTTTCGCGCAAGCGCCGCTGACCAGCGCGACGCCCGACGGCGAGTTGACCGCTCGCGCCGCGGGCGGCGATGCGGCGGCGTTCGAAGTGCTGATGCGCCGCTACAACCGGCTGCTGTTTCGCAGCGCGCGCAGCATCCTGAAGGACGACGCAGAAGCCGAGGACGCGCTGCAGGAGGCGTATCTGCTAGCGTGGCGCGGGCTCGCCGGCTTTCGCACCGAGAGCAAGCTTTCGACCTGGCTCGTGCGCATCGTCACCAACGAAGCCCTCGGCCGGCTGCGTCGCACGCGCGCGCCGGTGATCCCGCTGGAGGCTGCCATGACATCGACCGAACCCGAGACGCAGGCGGCGCTGACCGACGCGGCCGACCGCGGGCCCGAGCGCACCGTCGCGCGCGCGCAGATGCGCGCACTGATCGAGTCGCGCATCGACCGGCTTCCCGACCTGTACCGCACGGTGTTCGTGCTGCGTGCGGTCGAGGAGCTGAGCGTCGAGCAGGTCGCGCTCGCGCTCGACCTGCCCGAGGCGACCGTCAGGACGCGCTTCTTCCGTGCCCGCGCGCTGCTTCGCGAGGGGCTCGCCGGCGAGATCGACGTCGCGCTCGGCGAAGCCTTCTCGTTCGACGGCGCGCGCTGCGATCGCATCGTCGCCAACGTCCTCGCGCAAGCCCGCGCAGCAGGGCTCGGCCATGACGGCTGAAGCCCCCAGCGGCAGGGCCGCGTTGGCATCGGCCGGCGCACGAAACCCCGGCCCCGACCTAGCGCACGGCGTCGCGGCGCCCGGCTTCGGCCTTCGGACGCGCGCAGCGGCGCGAGGCACGCAACGGGGTCGGAGCCGACCGCGCGCGTCATCTCAGACGTGACCGCGCGCGCGACCGCAGACGTGACCGCGCGCACCGCATTCGTCTTCGCCGGCGGCGGCAGCCTCGGCGCGGTCCAGGTCGGGATGCTGCAGGTGCTGCTCGATGCCCGCATGCGACCCGACTTCGTCGTCGGCTCGTCGGTCGGTGCGATCAATGCGGCGTACTTCGCCGGAGCGCCCGATCCTGGCGGCGTCGCCCGGCTCGCGGACTTGTGGACCGGCCTGCGGCGCGCGGATGTCTTCCCGCTGACGCTGGCGAGCGCGCTCGGGCTGCTCTTTCACCCCAAGAGCCTGGTCAGCCCGAAGCGCTTGCGGCGCCTGCTCGAAACCCACATCGGTTTCGCGAGGATCGAGGACGCGCGCGTCGCGCTGCATGTGCTCGCGACCGATCAGCAGGGCGCCGGCGTGCAGCTCTCGAGCGGCCCGGCCGTCGACGCCATCCTCGCGAGCGCCGCCGTACCCGGCGTCTTCCCGCCGGTCACGATCGACGGCCGCGCGCTGATGGACGGCGCGATTGCCGCAAACACGCCGCTGCGGCTCGCCGCGCGGCTCGGCGCGACGCGCATCGTCGTGCTGCCGACCGGCTACGCCTGCGCGCTCGAAGCACCGCCGCAGGGCGTCGTCGCGAAGGCGCTGCACGCGATCACGCTGCTGATCGCGTGGCAGTTGATGCACGAACTGGAGGCGATGCCGGCGGACGTGCAGGTCCACCTCGTGCCGACGCTGTGTCCGCTCGAGGTCTCGCCGTACGACTTCTCGGCGTCGCGCGAGTTGATCGACCGCGCACGGCGCACGACGCGCGAGTGGCTGGATGGCGGCGGGCTCGACCGGCCGGCCCGCGCGCACGAACTCGCCGCGCATCACCACCACCGGGCCGGCTGACACGCTGCGCCGCGGCACAAGCCGGCGCTTCTACACTGCGGCCATGCCCGAGCGCTGCCCCAAGTGCGGCCACCATCCGCTGCCGGCCGATGCGTCGCCGCTGGCCGAATGCCCGAAGTGCGGCGTGATCCTCGCCAAGGCGGTGCAGGCGCAGCGGCTCGCCTCGCGCGCGAGCGCATAGTAGTTTCAAACGCCCCGGGCTCGACCTGTGAGGTCGACCTGTGACGGCCTGCGGCGGTCTGAAGTGCTTGGATTTGGCGACCGTGTCGTCGTGCAGAGCTGCCTCGGCGGGCCCTTCAGCGTTACGCAGAAGACACGCTGGTGGCCACGCCCTTGGCGGTTGACCTTTGTTCCGGTGGTGCCGCGCTGACGTTGCGCGCGACACCGCCCCGGCTGCGGTTTGCTTGCAGCCTGGGGCGCGGTGTTCGTGACGGCCGGCGCGGCTCAGGCGGCTGCAGTCTTGCCCCGCCTCGCGCGCCCGGCCCCTGGGCGGGGCTGCGGATCCAAGCCCAGGTGGGCGAGGATCTTCTCGATCACCGGCCGCTCGAGGATGGCCGCGATGATCTTCTGTATGCGCTCGTCGGACAACGCCGGTCGGGTGATGCAGCAGCACAACTGCTCCAGCCGCTTGCGGTCATGGGCTTGCACCCGCACCGCCGCGTGCAGGCTGAACCTGTCGATGCCGGCGCACAACGGCTGACGTGACCAGCCCTCGCGCGGCACCGAGCCTCGTAGGGTCAGCACCTTCTGCCCGGCGCGGGGGCCGAAGGCGATGCGGCAAGTGATGGCTGCGGCCTGCAGCGGCCGCAGCGTGCGCGCGTCCACCAGGTGCGCCGCGGTCTGCGACATGCGCCGCGCACCGCACGAGGGGCACAATCCCCGCCGCTTGCCAAGCTGAACGCCAGCAGCCTGTCGTGGCCGCACTCGCCGCAGCGCAGCCTCGGGAAGCCGTGCGCCAGGATGCCCTGCGCCGAAGGCCCACCTTCGAAGGTGTTGCCTTGTCTGACCGGCGGCTTCAGGCCGACGAATGCGAGGCCGTGGATATCGCCGGCGGGTCGGCAGGGTGAGCCGATCGCCGCGCCAAAGGTCTGCGAGGCGCCGAAAGCGGCGCCGCGCCGCGGCGCCTCAGGCCGCTGCCATCGCCGCCTGTGCCGCCTTGACCTCCACCCGCACCGCTTCGGTCAGCTCGGCCTTCAACTCGGTGAACTCGGGCGTGGTCTTCACCGAGTAGTGTCGTGGGTAAACCAGCGGCACGCCGCGGTCGAGCTTGATGCGCCCGGGGCGCGCGCTCATCACGATGACGCGGCTGCC
>ERZ795060.2965-NODE-2965-length-16298-cov-25.920212_pt1 | contig 16298 bp, 11 predicted proteins | sample MGYA00375144_ERZ795060 | MGnify/ENA primary metagenome ERZ795060 (study PRJEB30189, sample SAMN05720157) | activated sludge metagenome | isolation source: anaerobic digester from wastewater treatment plant | place: Japan | collected 2015-05-15 ...
TGTTGCTCTTTAATTAAATTTTCCAATCTTTTAATTCTTTTTTCCAATTCATTTACTTTATTGATTAATTTGGATCTAGATACATCATTTATATCAGGAATATATTTTATAGCACCTGTTTCTGGATCTCTAATTTTTTTCATATTATGATAGACTCACCTCTGATATAATAGTTGATATATTTTTAATTTCTGGAGTTTTAAATCCTTGTAAATCAGAAGACATTTCAAATCTTATTTTAACCGATTCAGGATCAATTGGATATGTCAAATGTTGATTACTAGGTATGCTTTGATCGGTATAAAAATGATCAATTATCCAATTGTCTAGAGTTATAGAGTAATCATTACCATATGTTGCAGGATCTGTTACCGTAATACTTTTATCAAATAATGGCTCATATAGATTTATATTAATACTATTATTAACTACACTTAGATCATAGTAATGTGTATTACTAACTATAGGAACTAAACCACAATAATCGGAATCAGAATTTAATATTTCATTTAATATTACTGAACAATCATTTAACGATAGTGCTGTATTATAAATTCTAAATTCATCGATGTATCCAATATATGTATTAGTAATAGTATTATTATTATATAAACCACCTATATATGATATATCAGGCATAAAGGTAGTGGGGTTAATATCTGCATCTACATCAGCTACCAAATTTTTATTAATATATAGCTTAAAATTAATTTTATCATTTAATGTAGGCTGCCACGATAACATTATTTGATCTAGATCTAACTTACTCAGTGCCGGTGTTCTAGGATCATTACTTGGAATTATTATCATATTATTATATCCTAAAATGGGTTTTAGATTTGTCTTATCAATAGCCATCCATAAACCAATACTAGATCCAAAAATATATGGATTTGAATTACTAATTGAATCAACATATGCATGTAATAAATGAATTGTACCAGTATTAGTTATTGTATTTAAAGAAATATTGGTTTTAATTATACCAGCACCTGTTAATTTCAAAGTCTTACCCATTAAAGCGAAATCTGAAGTATATTCAATAGATCCTATAATTTCAGGTGCTTGGGATGATGTATTATCAGCGGCTAAATTTACGACTGAACCACTATCAAAATTTAAATAATATTTTAAATTTGAAGGTATTGATGGTTTAAAATAATTTCTTGCCGGAATTTCTCCATAAACTCCACCAGTATAATTACTTAAATATACTTCTATATCATCATTTTGATTAACTATATGATCTTGAATAATACTATCCCTGCGGCCTCTAGTTATTCCAGTCAATTCCCAGTGATCTGTATTCCAAATGCAATTAGTATAATCAATATATTCATTACCAATTTTAACAGTTCCCTTTGTTGGAAATGGATATTTATTTGCTAATTTTATAACAGTAGACGCAGTTACTACTGATTCTTTTAATTTTTGAACTAAATTTGTAATATGATATAATTTAAGAGTAAGTGTTCCATTATCCATTTGTCCCCAATATATAGCCAATCCTTTAGTATATTCTGGATATTTAACATATAAATCAATTGAAGATGGTTTAGTTAATGTAACTGATTTTATTTTACTTATTGGTCCACTAAAATAATTATTTGTGATATTATCATCAAAACCAGGGGTATCATATGTTAGTGCACACACACCAAAATACCATGTACCGATTGGAAAACCATTAGGATTAGGTGTTATTTCTATAGATTTAATTTCAGGAACAATTTTAGGACATAAAGCTAAAGTAATATCTACTTCTCTATATCCATTATCCAATAATTTAGATGATAGGTATTTTTTAGTATTTGTACGTGCATCTCCAGCAAAATTTTGTAAATTAATCCAGTCTTTACCCCTATCAAAACTAATTTGTGGAATAATTGTCGTATAACCAGGATCCATTTTTTCTTGCCATAATAATCTAATCTTTTTACTTAATATCATCCTTAATACCCCACTAATTATTTAATATTAATTGTTTGTTGAATATAATTACCTAAATTTTTATATTTAGCAAAAAATGCTTCAATTTTATTTACATTAATAACTGGAGATACCCTATCATTTGAAGTTGATAAAGATAACTTGATACTCATTTTCATTCCATTTTCAATATATTCATCTAATAAACTGAATGTCATTTTTTCTTCTAATGGTAAATTCAACCATTTATTATTAGGTGAATATGGATCAGAAAAATTTATTCCGTAATAAGTTTTGAGTTCAGTATTTTCAAATATGACATTTGGTATGGTTATATTTGCTAAACTAAAATTGCCGATCGATCCAGTATAATTTGGATCTGTTGGACGAACACTTGGAATAAAATAATCAACAGAAGGTTTAAATACTGCTCTGTATAGTACATACTTAACATCAGAATCTTGCATAGGTGTCCATGTATTATTGTTTGAAGATACAAACATTACTCCTTTAGAATGTGGTTGTAATGTGACTTGTGTATTAGTTGTTACATCCCTATTACCCATTTTAGCATACCATAAATAACACCCATTTTTATTTGCGCCTACAGTAAATGCATATTCTTTATTGCTTTCACAATATATTGGATATTCAAAATCTATATGAAAAGGTATAGAAGCATCTAATGATGTATGATGTTTAATATTGTCATTATCTAATTCTTTATAATATATTATTGGTCCAACTGGATAACCATTAACCATTTCACGTATATTGAACCATACATTTAAATTAGGATCATTTATAATACTTCTGAAAAATAGATCTATTCCAGTAATAAATGTATCTTCATCAAATGAAAATGATTGAGCAATAGGATCTCTATAAACAACCCTTCTTTGAATATATGTAACATCTTCTATATGTTCAATTTTTCTCATATAAACACTAGTTAACCAATGTCGAATATAACTATTTGCAGTAAAAGTATCTGTAGCACTTTTATAATATGCTTCATCCTCATTAGTTTCTAAAATAGTTTCTACAAAAACGGTTTTTGTTCCAACAGGTGTTTCGGGGGGTACTGTAAATTTAGCGATAAAATTTCCATCATTATCAGTAACTATACATCCAGGATATTTTGTGGACATTGTGGCAGATGAATTTTCATCTACAGTAGCAAATATCAGTTTATCTTCTAATTTTATTCTAACAGTTCTATTTGGTTCAAAATCTTTACCTTCAACTGTAATAACTAATTCTGGATCAATATATGGTACTGGGGTTGTATTAATTTGCTCCTTTTTAGAAGATACTACTTCTTCACCAATAATATCAGAACTTCTAACAGTTGTAGATGTAGTAGTAATAATAGAAGTTCTTGAAACAGAACTTGAAGAAGTTCTTCCTATTATTGATCTATTTGGACCGGTCGGAATTGTAGAATTCCAGTTATTAACAGTTCTAGAAGAATATATTACTCTATTTGGTAACCATATAATTTTTGTTAAATTTGTATCATAAAATTTAGTTGAATTTTTAGGATCACATTTTATTCTTGGAATTAAACCTTTATAATAAAATGGAGCAACATCAATCCAGTGTGTAGCATATCTTTGCCAATCCACTTCAATTGATCTATAGGGTAAAGTTAATATTCCATGTGAAGGGATATTAGACTTATCAGAATTTGTAACAACAATTTCATCTTTACCACCTAATGACTCAATAATAAGTGGTAAAGTACATTTTTCTTCAAACAAATCTATAGTACAATTAAATAATGGATGATTTAAATCCGCTCTATCATAACTAATAAAACCATCTACAAATATATTTCTAAGTGTATTTGAATCTTCTCTTTCTAAATGTTTATTTTCCGCCTGTGTTTCAAGTTTAGACATTGCAATATTATATTCAACATTTTCCAATCGCTTTTTCATATCCTGTAATGTTACTGTTGGTATTCGATATATATTATAACTATTAATTCTATAGTTTTCAGGATTTATATTAGGAAGTACTTCAATTGTAGCTAATGGTAAACAACCTAACGGTAAATCTGGTGTTTTAATATTATCAATTTCATCTGGTATACCATTTTTTACAACTATACTTCCATCCTCTTTTATGTAAACTAAATCAATTCTATTTAAATACCATTCATATTCAATAGTAAAATCAGAATTTATGACTGGCAATTTGTCTGAATTTATAAAGGTAATATAATACCCTTTTGAATCAACTGATACAGTATAGTCTACACCTAAAATAAATCTATATGCGTACTTAATATCCAAATAATATGTACCATTTGGATGTATTGGGCTGATCCAATGTATTTTATTATTGATTATAGTATAATGTGTATTCTCAATATACGTCATTGTATTATCATGTACATTTGATATAGATACTACCGGCGTATATATGGATGGAATTGGATCATCGGATCCGGTATAGTTCATTTGAACATTTGTTTTTTCTACTTTTCCATAAATTTCATGTACAGTTTTTACATTACGATTATTTAAATAATATTTGGTTGAATTGTTTATATAAGTTTTAATTTCAGGAGCGGTATTTGCTGTAGATGTAGTATCTATAGCACCTTTAGTAGTTAATATAGTATCTTGTTCATATGTATAATCATATCCTTTTATATATACTCTACCTTTAGTTACCCTAATATTATATACATTTAATGAGTCGCTTTTATTTTTTTCAGTATAAATGTTTAAACCATTAGCAATAAAATCACCAGTGGTATCATATGTTCTTTGAGCTAAATAATCATTTAATTTTCCAAAAACAGGTTTTGGTTTAGTTGCACCAATAATATTACGATCAACTAATTTAATTATATCAATAATATTATTATTTTTAGCGGTTTCAGTAATAAAATCATCTGCAGATAATATTAATGGAACGGCCTCTAACTTTAAACGATGACCACCAGCATTACCTTGATTCTCAAAATTTTCTGCGGGGTCATATAAAGATGGATCATCCATTTCAGTATATATTTTCTGTTGAATTTCTACACATAAATATGCTAAACCCATAGGAACAACTTCATATGGCCATTCAGTTTCAGGTATTTTAACTATAACACCATTTACATATATTTCTCCAGGTTGCAATTTACAAACTTTATTATACGTATCGTTAATAAAATTGCACCCTGAAACTATCGAACCATCTTTTATTATCAAATTTGTTACTTTACGAATATTACCATATATTAAACCCTGAGCAACATTTAATTCGCGATTCTGTAAAACTTGCCCTTCTACAGCTAAATATCTAATATAACCTTTATCTAATTCTTCATTTGTTGTATCATAATATGGAGCAATATTTAAATTCTCTTTTATTTCAGCCATTAATATCCCTCTTTAATAATTAAAATTCTAAGACCCATGAAAATGTTTCTTTTAATTCTACAGGTCTTTTAGTTGCAGGTTTATTTTGATACACTTCAAGTATACCATCATAAATATAATTGGATGCACTTCCAGTCCTAACAATTTCAGATGGTAAAAATCTTTCACGTGTAGCATAATCTGTTACAACTGAAGTATTAATTTTTAAATCTGAATATAACCCTACTTGTCTATAAGTTTCACCAACAAATTCTGTTGGTTCTAATTCAGCTTCAATATATAACCATCTAGCATTATTAGCAAAAGCACTATCATATAAAGCCTCTTCTGATCCAGCAAAAATTCTTGACCATGCAATTCCAGCAACAAATATATTCCCAGAATTGTTAGGTACAACGAAATACATATTTTTGAATCGTTTAAATCCTATAGGATTTAAAAGTTGTTTTGTATCTAATGTTGGTAATGGTACATTTTCTATACCATCAATTATTGTCCATCCATTTGTAGGTCCTTCAGCTATACACAACATTAGACCTTTATCTGAATTTTTATCTTTATTATTCTTATAAAACTGTATAGCTTTAGCTGTTCTAGATACATATGGCGAAATAGCTAATGAAATTATATTTAGTGGCATTTTTAATATTCCTCCGAATTTAAAAATATATTTTTAAATAACAATTTCCAATATAAATTAGATCAAACATCTGTTGAAATATAATCAGAATAGTTACATGATAGTTCCCATAACGTTAGATTTTGTGATATAAGATTAGTTGAATTATTTATATTAATAGTTTTAGGATATAATATTGTCATATAAGCCATATCATTTATGGTAAACATTGAATCTACTGATAAAGTACGGCCGGCCATTGTTATTGGTTGTGGTATAAAATCTATATACTGAACAGTAGTATAATCAGTATAATAATTACACGGCAATTCCCATAATGTTAAATTTCGTGATACTTTATTAGTCGTATTCGGTACAATAAACGTTTCAGGATATACTATTGTCATATAAGCTAGATCTTCTATAGTAAACATTGAAATTGTAAACATTGTATGACCAACCATTGCTACCGGACATGCCCAGTCATTTACATAATGAATTGAGTTTATATACTGAACCTGTTCCTCATTTCTAGGATCCGTTACAGTATATCTATCTCTAAGATAGAGTTCTCGGATTTTAGTTTCGGGTTTGATATGAATGTTATAAAATATACCATATCTACCTTCAACTATTATTTTCCATCCTGCAGGTCTAACCATTTCAAACAATTCAAATATCATTGGATCATAATTTGTTATTTTTAAAACTACTATTCCTGGAGAATAATAATTATGGCTAGTTAAATGTTTTGTACCTAAATTTGATCTACTTAATATAAAAATATCTTTATATGGTTCATATATTTTTATTCCTGGATCTAATTGATACAAACTAAAATGAAAAGAAAATTTAGTCCCTTTTCTTTTATACAATTGTAAAATACCAGCTACTAATTGACGCTGAAGAGATTCATCAACATAACTATTCCAAGAATAGCCTAAAAGATAAGCAAAATATGGTAAATATTCAGATTTTATATTATATATATCTCTAAAATCAACAATTTCTTTTATAGTATTTGAAATAATATCAAATACTTCTCTATCTATAACATTAAGATATTCTTCTAATACTTTAACTTCACCGTTTATATTTGTATCAGTTAAAATATCAATATTTTTGGTATATTCTGGTAATATTGAATATAAAAATGACATGTATTATATAACTCCTATTAAACCAAATTAATATTAATATTTCCAATATCTGCAATTTCATATGGCAATAATTGGTAGATGTCAGTTATATATTCAAATGTTGTATTTTCAGACATTTTTTCCGTTGCAGTTGGAGATATTTCTACATATTTTCCAGTTATATTTTTTACATAATATATAATATCTTTCGATGTCGTATTAATAACCTTTTCAACAATATCAATATAGTATCTGGTATTAGCAGGTAGTTTAGCTTTTCCAATATCAGTCCATATAATAGTTTTACCATTATTTATTAATATATAATCAATATTCGGAGTAAAAACATTATTAGCATTAATATATATCTTTTCTATTTTAGATAAATACTCATCATTCATGGCCGAATTAATATTATCAATACCAGAAGATGTTCTAATCATTGATATTGTAGAGTTAGTAAAAGTTATCATTTCATTTTTAATTAAAGATGCGCCCTTTGAAAATCTAGGATAAGATTTTAATTTTAACACCGAACTACCTATTGTAACTACAGAATCTAATGTAGGAGTATTCTTTTTATGAGTTACTATTATTTCAGTACCATCTAATATATCAGTATCAATAGGTTTATCTAAATAAATTATATCACCGTTACGAAATAGTATTTGGTATTTTTTTTCAGGGTTACTATTAAAATATACAGTCAAATATGACGTATTTAATAATGGATATTCTTTAGTATTTCCACTTGATGATAATTGATTTTTTATTCTAATTTCTTTTGTACCATATTTATGATAACCATCTACTTCTAAAACTGGGTATATTAAACTACCATGTCCAATATTCATGTATGATTTTATAGGATTAGATATTGTTATAGTATCATTATCTATATCTATTATTTTTGTAGTTAATACAGTAATACCATCTAAATTTAATATATTTATTTTAGCTCCAACATTTAATGTTTTAATTAAATCTACTACCTTTATTTTATTACTATTATCTTCAGGAATTTCATTTACATATATTTTAGCACTTTCATTTAGTGATAGACTATTAATAGCTAAAACACCAGGAACATCAGATACTAGTCTATAAATTTCTGATTTTGATACACTTTCACCGAAATCGCGATTTTGCCAATGTAAATAATTATATATAACTTTACGAATATTATTTGTAATTATATTAGATGGAATTTTAGGTTGTGTTTGAATTGATATATCAACATCAAATGGTATATATGTAGGATCAATAACTTCAACTTGAGTGGCAACAATTTTCTTTTCTTCTAATAATGATAACAAGTTCTTTTTAAAAGCACTATTTGGATACCCACCACCATCAGGTATTACAGCAGCTTTAACACCAAATATTCCTATTTCATTCATCGTATAGTGATCAATAATAGAAACTTTACTAACACCCGGCTGTGCTAATAATATATCTCTAAAATCTTGTGTAGTAACACATCTATGTTGAGTCCTATAAATACTAGGAGCGTTTCTTTTTACTTCATCTACACTTTCACTAGAAGAACCACCTACAGCATTATGTGTATTAGTAACGTTAACATTCACTAACATATTAGAAGAATCATATATTGGATCTATAATATTATTAATTGAAAATGGGGCTACATTATGTGTATTATCTGCACCAGTAACATAAAATACTTCAATAATTGAATTTTTTGCTGGATTTATACCGTAAACACCATCACCAAACTTTATTGAACAAGAAAAATCATTTGAATATTCAGTAGTATAATACCTTTCTTGAGCTTCTATATCAATAAAATCAATATATTGATATTCTACATCATTAACTTTAACATATTCAATAGCATTAACTGGAAATTGTCTCAATTTATATTTATAACCAACAATACCAGTACTAATAAATGTTTCACTGTTTAAAGTTCCAGATTTAGCTATAACTTCAACACTTGTTTCTCCAGCATATAATATTACATTTTTAGTAGTATAAAATGGTATACCACTATCTGTAATTAGTTTAGTATACATAGGGATGTATATATTTTTATCATGGGGCGTTTCAAGATAAAATTTAACAGTTGCTATCGCTTGTGATGGCTGACGGGGTTTATAACCTACAGTTTTTGCTAAATTATATACGGCGTTTTTAGTTTTAGCTGTAGGCATAAAACATTCATTTATATTAGCATTAATATAGTAGTTCATTAAAGTGGCTTCGTATGCAAATGCTTCTAGTAATTCTATACCGAAGTTGGAAGCCAAAAAGTCCGTCCATCGATTAGGTAATCGGTTTTGTATACGAGTTTTTAATGTTTGTACAATATCTTCAAAATCTATTGGTAATTTTTCAATGTCTCTAAAATCTAAATTAGACATAACCTATTCCACCTTAAGAAATGATGAAATTAAATGAATCTTCAAGACCGGTTCTATTATATTTATATGAAATTGCAATATATATTGTATGATTATCATAGTCAAAATTAAAATCTATACCTGTAACAATTACTCTAGGATCTTGAGATTCAATTGTATTTTTAATCCCTTCTCTTATATCTTCAACTAATATATTATCTATAGGCTCAAATAATATTTTTCTTAAATTTGAACCAAATTCCGGTTGCATAACCCTTTCGCCGCATACAGTGCCTAATATCCTTTGAATAGACGATCTTATCAAATTACGATAATCTGTCGCTTCTAAAATTCCAGCAGCAAACCTATCTTGACCAAGTTCAATTGCAATAGGTCCAGAATAACCTGCACTAGTTTCATCTATTGGATATGTATATTCATATTTATATCCCATAAAATCACCTATTATTAAATTTAGTTTGCAAAAACAGTTTCACTGCCGGATGAATGTTTACCTGGCTCTCCACAACTAGTACATTGTGTAGTATCTCCAACTCTAGTTAAAGGTAAACCATTTACAAACACCGTTGGACTTCCCTGTATTGATTTATATGTACCTCCATGAGGACAATTAGTAGATCCAGTATCATTTAACCTATGTGCAGCCAATCCATTTATAAATACAGTTGGACTACCGGTTGTATTTGTACCTGAACGTGAATGAGGACAACAATCTAATTTTAAATCACATTTTCCAGAGGTTGTATCTGATACTCTAGTAACTTTAGGCATCTTATATAATACTCCTTATAATAATTGGATTCTATTTTTTTGATTCATATTTTGGTATTGGTGTGACATTTTCATGTCCTTCAGGATCTAATAAAACGAAACGATCTGCTAATACAACAAAATCTCTTCCAGAATGAACCACAATATCTTTATTTTTTGATAATGTAATACTTGAACCATTTCTATGTTTTATTTCAATATAATCATTTTCATCATCCATCATAATATAACCAACTTTAGTTTTTATTATTTTACGGTTGGGATATGATTTTTTGGCCTCTTGAGGAACAACGTTATCATTTTCCCTAAATATTACTCCAAGCCAAACTGGATGATATACATTACCGTTTAATAGCATAACAGTTACAAGAGAACCAATTTCAGGTATAAAAAATATTCCGCTATCATGATAACCATATGGAAAACATGGATCTGCCCACGGTAAATCCTCAACAGGTATAGATCCATAAATCATGGGCACATTAATTTTCAAACGCCCCTTTTTAGATGGATCATTATTATCAACTACTTTTCCAACATATAAACCATTGAATTTATGCATTACTCAATCGGCCTTCCTTCTGGATTAGCTAACCCCTTAGAATCTAATTCTGAACATAAATATAAATCCATATAAGGCAAATCTGGATATGTATTTGTCATACCAAAAGTGTATTTTACTGAAGCCACATAATATATGCCATCCAATTCTTTAGTTTTTCCATTAGATTCACTTATTATCTCTATACAACTAATAGGTGTTATTTCAGGAATAGCTTCAGCTTTAAATGTTAATAATCTAGAAAATGTATGTATACGATGTCTTAAATTTGAAATATATATTTCCTGTAACGTTTTTTCTTCAATAATACTATCAATATATCTAGTAGCTACACCTGTATGTTGTTTATTATGAGATTTATTACTAATAAAACTCTGAGTAGCCATTGGTTTAGGATTGACACTTTCAAAATTACTAAATCCATGATGAAATGAATATAATGAATCCTTGGATCCATATTTTTCAATTATAGCTTTCATATCAGATGTTTGATAAGTACCATCTAAATTTTTAATCATATCTAATTTAAAACGTATTGGGTACTTTTTATTAGCTGATATTGGTGCAAAATATAATTCATTATTCATCATGAAAAATGTATACATATCTTCTCCATCTGTTGATCTACTATATGGTAATAAAAAACGAATCATCTCATAATCAGTATACTGTGTTTGTAACCAGTTAAACGCAAAATCTGTATCAACTAACTTTTTAATTTTAGCTCCATTTCTTGCAGCGATTTTTTTAATGACTGAAGATATATTTACTTTACCATAACTAGTAACTCTTTGATCCAATGTCATTTTATAAAATGTAGGATCTATACATCTTAATAATATTACTTTGGTATCATTAATATTTTCATATTCTAAATCCATATCTGCAATTTGACATTGAGCAAATTCATATTGTACTACAACAAATTGAAATGGTCCAGAAAAAAATTTTTTCTTCAATTTGATATTATATAATTCCGGTTCGAACCATATATCAATTAATCTATCTTGAATTTTTAATTGATCAATATTTTTAAATTCCAAAAATTTATTAGAATCTAATACTAAAACTATCTCTGCATATATAGATGGCATATATTGGGATAAACTATATGTAAATTGTTTTACTAGATAAGATTTATCTAACATCCAAGAAAATCTTATTTTTGTTTTAAAATCTTTATAAGTAGATAATACCTGTAATGACATTCTAAAATCACCTATTCATTATCTAATCGCTATATCTCAATAAATTATACTCAATATAACTCAATGGTAATATCCTAAGAACTGTATTTTCTTTTATTTCAAACGGATTTAGTATATTATTAACGGCCATAATAACCCAAAACAATTCAGGATTTTGATAATATTTCCATGCAATTAAATCTAATCTATTAACTTCATTAGATGTAACAATATGTAAAACTTCATTTTCTACATAATCTGGTATATTAACAAAGTTTTTTAAAAACATTGGTAAATAACCTGATCCTATATAATTATATAAATGGCAATTGCTACCCATATGATGTTTACTTACATAGGGCGATTGTTCAACCTGTTCACTATATAATGTTGGTTTTAAATCTAGATCAAATTTAGTTGTCATAATTTAAATAACCTCATTTATTACAATAAGATCATTAGATAAAACATCATGTAAACTATTAATATAATTTAGATCAATATTATATGATATATTATATAAATCTTTTATTTTATTAAAAGTTGTATAATCTAATTTTTTATCTAAATATAATTGATATGTTTTTTCATATAATTCTATATTTATTGTAGCAAAATCATTTATATTATTAAATAATTCAGTTTGAAGTAAAATCATACTACATGTAGCAATAGAATTAATTGGAACCATCTCAATAATATTATTAGGTATAGAATTAATATATAAGTTTATATCATTTATTGTATCTAATAATTTTTCAATACGTAATGTACTTGCATAAACAGTCTCCATAGCGGTTTGTTTATTACTTATTTCTTCTATACTATCAATTATTGTATCTTTATTATTATAGTAATGTGAAACTTTATTAAAATCAACATTGATATTTATATCATCTAGTTTTTCTAAAATACCTATATATGTATCATACATATTCATAACTAAATCATATTTTTCATCTAAAACAACTCCAGATGAATCAATCAATTTAATAAAAGATAAAATTTTGTTTAAATTATTAGACGTATCAAGATTATTTAATATATTAATATAATCTAATAAATCTTTTATATTAGATATTTTTTCTTGAATTGAATTTATTATATTTATTATAGGAGAATTTGATTTTATATTAAATAATTCTAATTGATCAGAATCGATTTTTGAATATATATTATTATAACCATCAGCTATATTATTGATAACATCAATATCAAATTTATTCATGTCCATTTTTATATAATTATCAGCGAATTTTTGCATACCAGCAGACAAGCTATTTATATTCGTTTGATCTAACTTATTTAGGTTTTTTAATGTTTTTCTATGCACCAATTTATCAATATCTTTTTGGACATGTTCTTTAATATCATTAGTATTAATAGAATTTTTAGGTTTAATTTTATCTGCTATAGAAATTACAGATATTGGTTTTGATTTATCTTCACCAAATAAAATCCATGGCTTTTTAGATAAATTAAACTGCTCTATAAATTTTGATTTAAAATTTATATTTTTTGACCATGTGTATAAAAATACATTTGTAAATTTAAGACTTCCAGTGATAATCAGTGGAAACATTTGTCCACCTATATCAACCATTTCTTCTGAAGATCGTATATTAACTTCTCTCAAAAACCCCTTAAATCCACGATACAATCCACCAAAAGTGACTTTAAGTAGAGGCGGATATAAATACCCAAAAGCTCTTGGATATACTAAACCCTGTAAACAACCTAACTTAGTTCTTACTTCATGAGGAAAATCTTTTAAATTAGATGAATTACTTCCTTCACTAATTAAATTTGTCAACGGCAATATAAAATCTAAATCTAAAGATTTATTTAGATCTTTAGCGTTGTATATAGAAACTGCTATTTTTGCTATTTCTTCATAACCTATTCTAGATATAAGAGCACCAAATGCTTCATACCATTGAGTATTTCCTTCACCTTTACGTGAATAAGTTACTGAAACACTATCAGATATTTCATGTACTTTCCATGGCAAAACAATTTTTATTTTTATTCCATTATCAATATTTGTATTATTATAATTATAAATTGCACTATTTTGGATAATTATAGGTACATACCCACCATAATTTAATTCCTTACCAATACCAAATTCATTAGTAGGATTAAACTTTGGTAAATTATATAATTGGAAGAAATCAATATTTTCTAACGCACTATAATCTCCCATACTATTAGTCATATACTGACTTTCTGACATTTCTACTTGATTTATTTGATTTGATCGATTAATAGCAGTTTGTATTTCTTTTATACTTGTTGAATTTGGATTTTTAATAGCAGTTTGTATTTCTTCTATACTTGTTGAATTTGGATTTTTTGGACTTGGCATATTATTAGCTCCTTTTTACACAATTCCTAAACGGCCGTTTTCACTACCTTGATGTAAGCCAAAAACCATTTCCATAATATATTTAGGAACATTATGTATATCACTAGCAACCTTAATATTATTACTATCAGATCTATTATTTTGTTTTTGATTTTCTGAAATTGATATAGATTTATTTATATTTTGATTTAAATTGGATAATTGTTCAGCTATTTTAATAGACATTTCTTGTTGATTAATAACTCTAGACCTATTATTTTCTTGTATCTTTTTAGTGGTTTCAGTAATATTAATAGAATTCGTTTTCTTATTTGAGGTATCAGGTTTAATTACACTAGATTTAACTACATCAGAATTTAAATCAGTATATTTTTTAGCATATTCCTTAGTTAATTTTATACGAGCATATAATTCAGGGCCACCCTTATATCCAGCAAATCTCCATGCATTTGCCATTATTCTAGCTGCATCTTCCGGTGTCTTTGCTGAATTCAATTCTTTTAAAATTCCTCTCTGCTCATGTAAGAAATATAACGCATGTGTTTCTGGAGATTCTAATGATAAATTGTGCTTTTTAGCAAACGCTCTTAAGGCCTCTAATCGAGGGCCACGCCAAGACATTATTCCACCTGATCTTTCACCTAAATCATCCCAATCACTTGTCATACGTGAACGTTTCCATGCCGTCTCTCGAGCTCCAGTAGCTTCAATAGCCGCTAAAGCATATGGATTTGATATTACACTTCTAACTACACTCATAAATCTATCTCGTATGTTAATAGAATCCTTTAAAGAATCCGGATCCACTAAAGGTTTAGTTTTACCAGTGTTTTTTGAAATAGATTCTTTAATAAATAAATCCACTGGATCAACTTTAATAAGCCCATTATTATCTAATTGAGATATATTATCATTATCTTTTGGATCAACTTTAATAAGCCCATTATTATCTAATTGAGATGTATTATTATTATCTTTAGATTTAAAGAAACTTTTTATTGATTCAAAAAAAGATGATGAATTCTCATTGGTTTTAGTAGATTTAAATATATTGATTTTACCAATAAAACCAAAGAAAAATTCTTTTAATGAATCCCAAAAAGACGGTAACACTTTCTTATTGGTTTCAGATATTTTTTTATTAAATTCTTTAATATTATCTGTAGATTTAATTACTGCCCCTGAATATGATGATAAATTTTCAGTAACCTTTTTAGTTGATTCAAACGTTTTTTTATTATTTAATTCATCTGCATAGGCCGGAGAGGCCGTAAACAATTTTTTAATTGTTTTAGATAGATTAGATAGAGCATTTATACCATTGGCTAAATCTTTTCCCCCAGCAAATCCTGTACTAGCACCTATTGCAATACCAAGTTTTGAACCCAACATTGCTCCAGCTACTATTCCCGCTGGTCCAGTTAAAGCCCCAAGACCACCACCAATTAAAGCACCAATTGATCCGCCCCATCCAGCGTTTTTTATAGCATTGAATGTTCGCTCTTTAAATGATCCTTTTCCAACATCACCGGCAATGGCTTCAGAACCATATACAATAGCTTTTTGGAATCTAGTAGCCTTTTTAACACCTAAAATAGATTCTGGTGTTTCACCACGTCTCTCTAGTGCATTAATTCTACTTTTACCTAATAAATATGCGATTAGAGATCCAGCACCAATTAAACCTGTACCGTAAATTAAAGTAGCTGCACTCATTGCCAATTTTAATACTCTACCCTTAAGAAGGTTTTTTATAGCATTACCAACTAAATATGTATCAGCTAAATTATCTAACCAACCACTATCTCCACTAATACCATTTATCAATCTGGTTCTACTCTGAACTATCTTTTTATATAACCAAAAAACTGCTACACCAACAGCACTTCTTCTCAAAACCAAATTTTCAGATATAGATCTAGAAGTTATTCCAGCAATTCTATAGTCTTCTTC
>ERZ795060.2967-NODE-2967-length-16284-cov-6.137901_pt1 | contig 16284 bp, 17 predicted proteins | sample MGYA00375144_ERZ795060 | MGnify/ENA primary metagenome ERZ795060 (study PRJEB30189, sample SAMN05720157) | activated sludge metagenome | isolation source: anaerobic digester from wastewater treatment plant | place: Japan | collected 2015-05-15 ...
GCGGCGGGACGGGTCGGACCTGCCGCGGGGGCGAGGCTGGTGTTGCTGATCTCGGCGAACTTGATCATCTGGAGCTCCTCACGTGGCCAACGCCTGCTGACCGGTCGGCAACATGCCCGTCGACTTGACCTGCTTCAAGCGCCCTGCGACGTCCTTCGCGGTGTCGACGACGGACGACGCCGTCTGGTACTTGCCGAAGAGGTCCATGGCCGTGCCGATCGGGTTCGCCTTCATGGCCCCTCCGAGACGTCCCGCGGCTCCCACGGCAGCTCGCCCGAGACCGGCCAGGAGCGCCCCGAACGCGACCTTCTCGAGCATCTCGTTCTTGGGGAGGTCGTACCAGTCGCACGCGACCAGAAGGTTCGCGGCAGCCGTCTTCTGCGCCTCGGCCGGGAGCTTGTGCCCCTCCCGCAGGAAGTACTCGACCGCGAGTGCGGTGTTGCCGGCGTCGATGCAGGCGTACTTCCGCAGGACCACGTCCCCGCTCTTCATCACGAGCGCGAAGGCGTCATCCGGAAGAGCCTCACGATCGGCATCCGTAACGCGGTGAGCGCTCTTGATGAACGCCGGAACGTCCGCGAGGGTGGGGAAGATGCCCTTCAGCACCTCGCCCCTCGCATCGTCGTAGTGGTCGAGAACGAGTCCGCTGAGCTTCTCCATGGTGGTCTCCTGAAGGGTAGTAGCTCGACCTGGTGATCCGCAAGGCTACCGACGCAAGGTTACCGAGCCTGCGGGGATAAGGGAACCGAAGAGCCGGACAACCTCGCCTCTTCAGAAGGAGAACTAGATGAGCAACCAACCGCCGGAGTGCTTCGGCAAGCAGTGGGATTCGGCCGCGAAGGAATGCAGCGGAGGCTACGATCCGGGGTACGTCTCACCGAGTGGAGGGCACACGCGGCTTCGGTGCGACTTCTACGAGTCGTGCCGTGTGCGCGTGCAGCTCGCGAAGTCGAACCAGGGAGCGAACAACCTGGTCCCGCCTTCTGCGCTGCTGGCGCGTCAGCAGCAGCAGCAACAGCAGAACCCCTGGCCGTGGATGCCCCCGGTGCAGCAGCCGCAGCTCCGCGCCCCGCAGCAGGGGCAAGCGGCTACGACGGCTGCCGCCCCGGCCGCGATGCCGCAGATGGATCAGATGCAGATGATGCAGATGATGATGATGCTGTACGGCGGTGGCATGATGCCCGGCCACATGCCGCCGCCGATGCCCATCTACCCGGGCAACTTCCCCATCCACGGGAACATCGATCCCATCAAGATGATGGCCATGAACTACGGGATGCCCGCGTACCTGAGCGTCCCGGAGCCGACCGGCGGAACGTTCTGGGGCACGATGGGACGGGAGGTTCTTCGTGGGATGGGCAAGGCGCTCGGCCACTCGATCGCCCACTTCTTCGACAACCACGCGTTCCGAGGTCGCTGATGATCGTGCCTGAACGGAGGAAGGCCGACAGGGCCTACCTCGACAGCAACCTGTGGATCCCCAAGGGCGCCATCAACGTCGAGGGCGTCAAGCGGGCCCTGACCTTCACGTACTTCGAGGGTCAGGGCCGGACCGAGAAGTACCTGTACATGTACCGCGAGACGAAGAACCACCTTCAGGTTCCCAGGGAGTTCTGGAACCCGAACGACTTCGGCTTCGAGGTCGTGGACTGCCGCCCGCAGAAGTACACGAAGACGAAGGTCCGCAGCCGCATCCACCTCGACCACCGCTCCGTCGGTACCGGCCTGGTACCGACGGGGCAGTCTCACCAGCGAGAGGCCAAGCAAGCTCTACTCTCCTCTCGCGGAGGCATCCTCCAGCTCGCCTGCGGCAAGGGCAAGACCGTCGTGGCCCTGGACCTCATCGCGACGGCGCAGGTTCCCGCGCTCATCATCGTGGACAACACGCAGCTCCTGAAGCAGTGGCAGGAGTCGATCGAGATGTTCCTGGAGGTGCCCGGGGGCGTCGGGCTCATCCAGGCGGACGTCTTCGACTGGAAGAAGTCAGTCGTGTTGGCCACCTACCACACGCTCGCGGCTCGAGCGGAGAACATGCCGCAGAAGGTGCGGGAGTGGTTCGGGACCATCATCTGGGACGAGGCCCACCACGTGAACGCCCCGACGTTCTCGAAGACCGCCGACCTCTTCTACGGCCGGCGCTTCGGCCTCACGGCCACACCGAAGCGGGACGACGGACTGCACGTCATCCACGAGTTCCACATCGGGGAGATCCTCTACCGAGACCTCACGCAGGACCTGAAGCCGAAGATCTACTTCCACTGGACGGCGCTCGAGCCCGACTTCACGGACCAGAAGGTCGTGCAGCAGACGCACGCCATCAACGGGGAGCTGAACATCAACAAGCTGGCGGGCTACTACGGTCGGTGGCCCGCCCGCCTCCAGCTCATCACGAACCACATCGCCAAGCGCGTGCAGGAGGGTCGAAAGGTCCTGGTGCTGTCCCTCTCGGTCGACGAGCTCGTGAACCTGCTCACGATCTGGAACGGCAAGAAGGACCTCTACCCCAAGTTCACCGACCTCACGGCGGCGGACGTGGGAGAGACGCTGGACCCGCTCTTCCTCGACCCCGAGGAGCACGAGAAGCTCTCGACACGGCGCGAGCGCATCGAGCGGGACCTCAAGGCGACGCCCCAAGGGCGTCGGGCAGAACTGCTGCTGATCAGGAATGAGATCGACGAGCAGCTCAAACGTCACGCCGTGGGGAAGAAGATCGAGAAGGTGGTGCGCCAGCGGCAAGCGGAGTACCGCCAGTCACTTCTCGCCATGCCGTCGAACGCAGGCTTGATGATCCACAAGGTCGACGCCGACGAGCGCATGAGGATGCTCCGAGAGCGCGACGTCACCTTCGCGATCATGAAGTACGGCAAGGAGGGGCTCGACGAGAAGTCCCTCGACACGGTCATCGCCTGCGAGCCCATGAGCTCGCGGGCGGTGCTTCAACAGGTGATGGGCAGAATCCAACGAGCCAAGGACGGCAAGAAGGAGCCCATCTTCGACATCTTCGAGGACCCGGTCGGACCCATGATCGGGATGTGCAAGAAGATGCGGCAGCACCTCCGCAAGTGGCCCGTCGACGAAGGCGGGCCGTACGAGTACGAGTTCATAGGCTACCCCAACAGCGCAAGGAAACTTCGATGACCAACGCCACCCCCGAGATCAAGAACAAGCTGAACATGGACGACGAGAACTGGGCGCTCGTCCGCACTCCGCAGGGCAGCTACCTGGCCGTCGTGAAGATCACGTCGAAGGACGATGGAAGCCTCGACTTCATCATGAACCCCGCCTTCGACTACTTCACGAGCATCCAGGCCACGCCGGACGGGAAGCTCCAGAAGCAGGCCATCTGCCTGCCCTTCGACACGACCCTGGACCACGTCGACGTGCACATCCTCGCGAGCAACGTGACCATGGTCTGGTTCAAGGACCTGAGCACGGAGGACCGCAAGAAGTACCACGGGCTCGTCAAGCAGGCGGACGAGATGGCGCGGGCGAGCCGCTCCGGCGTCCAGTTGGTGGGGAATGCCGGACGCTAGGAAGCACCTCTCGGTCCTGGCCTCCGAGTGGGAGGGCTGCACGAAGTGCTCCCTTGGAGAACACCGAGAGAAGACCGGAGGCTCCTTCGTGTTCGGCGAAGGGGCCCCTCGGTCCATCATGCTCATCGGTGAAGGACCTGGGCGCGTGGAGGAAGCGGAGGGAAGGCCGTTCTGCGGTCCCTCCGGGCAGCTTCTTCGAGGAGTGCTGAACAAGCTCGGGGTCACGCAGTACTACCTCTCCAACTGCGTGTCGTGTCGGAGCTGCTCCATCGTCACGAACCCCGACGGCACCCCGATGCTGAAGAAGTTCGGAGGGCGCACACCGCAGCCGCTCTACCGAGACGAGCCCCCGACGCCTCCGCAGGTGGCCGCGTGTCGACCGAGGCTGCTCGAGGAGATCTACATCGTCGACCCCGTCGTGATCGTGGCGCTCGGGGCGCAGGCAGCCACCGCCCTCGCACAGGAGAGCGTCGCGATCCTGTCGGAGCGGGGCAAGGAGAGGACGATCGAAGTCCCGGGTGCGGCCTTCAAGGCGTCCCTGACGGACAAGCGAGGGGTCTGGATGCGGAAGTCGGGCGGGCAGACCGCGTACCCCGTGGTCGAGAACACCGTGCGGTACCTGATGATCCCGACCCTGCACCCCGCCTTCATCATGAGGAAGCTCGCGGACCGCGGACAGAACAGCCCGTTCCGTCAGTTCGTGAACGACCTACGATCCGCCGCCCGCGTCTACGAGCGCTACATGCTCGAGGCGTTCGGCGTCGAACCCACCGGAGCGAGCAACGTCTCCGACGACGAGGTCATGCAGGACAACAGCGAACAGGAGAACATCGACTATGAGTAGCCGCCGCCCCACGACCACCCTGCCCATCGAAGAGTGCCCCGCCGTCGCCGCCTACGTGGAAGCGGAAGAGGTCCTCCAGGCGCACATCAAGACCAACCCGGAGTTCTACGAGACGCTCCGGGCGCTCGTAGAGGATCGGAACGCCAAGCTGGAGGCGGCCGACAAGGAGATCCGTCCGACGCTCAACTCCTGCGGCCCCTTCCATCTCGACAAGGTCGCGCAGAAGATCGACGCCGAGAAGCTCTACGAGGAGGTCGGCCTCGAGGAGTTCCAGAAGCTCGGCGGCTACAAGGAGACCGTCGTCGACTACCGCGTGGACCGCGCCCGCTTCCTCGCGGTGGTCGAGAGGGGCGACGTTCCGGACGAGGTCAAGGAAGTGGTCTTGAAGGTGCAGCCCGCCTACAAGGCCCCGAAGCCGTATACGCTTCCCTGATGAAGACCGGTACCGCACGCGTCATCGGGGTCGTGGTCGCCTCGATCGACATGAACTTCCTCGAGACGACCGCACGCATCGAAGCTCAGGCCGCTCTCGTGAACCCGAAGACCGGGGGCACGATCGGCTGGATGAAGGAGCGGAACTGGTCGCCGACCACCATGGAGAAGGTTCGAGAGCTGCGCGACGCCATGGAGGCGGACCTGGCCAAGAACCTTTTCGAGGAGACGACAGGAGACGCCTTCCCCGTCACGCAGGACGCGCCGCGTGACGTGGCAACCGGTGCAGGGTCACCTCCGGTGGGAGGAATCGGCGAGCACCTGGGAGAAGGCGGAGACGGGCAGCAGATCGGTTGACACGCGGATGGCGGTTGTTCATCGTCACCAGTCCGTGACTGACGTTCGCTTGAACGACTGCTCCAACAGAATCGCGCACGTGAAGGGTGCGCGAGAAGCGCCAGGAGAGAAGAGCGGTCCCTTACCGGGGGCCGCTCTTCTTGCCTGTGCTCGGGAACAACAACCGCGTGGGCCGAACATGCCCAGGAGAAGAACATGGCACACGTCGACATGCAGCTCGTTAGCCGAATCGTCCGAACCGGAGAGATCGACAAGGTGCTGGAGTGGGGCATCACCACCGACGACCTCCAGACGACCGAAGGCAACGGGATGTTCCAGTACCTGAAGGCGTACCACGCGCTCCCTGAGACGCGCGGTGCGGTCCCCGGACCGAACGCCATCAAGTCGCACTTCGGCACCTTCGAGCTCTGCGACGACCCGAGCATGACGCTCGAGGCCCTCTGCGCCGAGGTTCGCAAGAACCGCATGGCCAAGGAAGCCGAGAAGGTCATGCGGGAGGGCTACGAAGACCTGTACCGCGATCCGGTGGTCGCCATCGCGACGATGCAACGACAGATGGAGAAGCTGTCGTCGCTCGGTCTGCGGATGCACGACGAGACCTTCTCGTCCGCGATGGACAAGCTCATTGACCGGTACGACAACATGGAGAACGGCATCGGTCTGAGCGACCTGACCTGGCCCTGGGAGCCGTTCCAGGACGCGACCGCCGGGATTCAAGAAGACGACTACATCGTCCTCTACGGTCGACCGAAGAGCATGAAGAGCTTCGTGCTCTCCAAGATGGCCGCCCACTCGTACGAAGAGGGCAAGAAGGTCATGGTGTACACGAAGGAGATGCCGACCTGGCAGATCTTCCGTCGCATCGCGGCCTGCGTGGCGCGGCTGCCGTACGACGAGCTCCGCCTCGGCAAGCTCAAGCCGGAGCAGAAGCGAGCGCTCCTCTACCTGCACCAGGAGGTCAAGGAGCAGGCGAAGATGACGGACGGGCAGCACAACATCATCACGCTGTCCGGGAAGGATGCACCTGCGGGGACCGACAACATCTCCTGGCTCCGCAGCAAGATCCTGAAGCACCGACCGAACATCGTGTACATCGACGGCCTCTACCTCATGAGCGCCGAGGGGAAGGGCGGGAAGGACCACGAGAAGGTCGCCAGCATCTCCCGCGCCTGCCGGCAGATGGTGCTCGACACCGGCGTCCCGGTCGTCGCGACCATGCAGGCGAACAGGCAAGCCGCCAAGCACGAGAAGGCGGAGCTGGACGAGATCGCGTTCTCGGATGCGATCGGCCAGGACGCCACGTGCGCGATTCGCGTCATCAACGAGAAGGACGCCCCGACGATCGGGCTCATCGTCGGCGGCTCTCGAGAGTTCCACCTGCACGCCGTCAGGATCTGGGGCATCCCCTGCTCGAACTTCTCCTACAAGGAGGCCATGAGCGAGAAGGAGATCAAGAAGGCCGAGCAGAACGACGCGAAGACCGAGGAGAAGGAGACGCCCGCAACCCAGGTCCGAAAGCCCATCACGGAGAAGAACCAACAGGCCACGAAGGCCGTACAGGACGCCATCAAGCGCATCTGATGAACTACGAAGAGAGCGAGATCCTCAGCGTCGCAGAGAGGTATCTCGGCCGACTCCAGCGCAGCGGGTCGGAGAACGTGATGGCCATCTGCCCCTTCCACACGAAGGCTGGCGGGGCTCCAGAGCGTTCTCCGTCCTTCGCGCTTTCCGTTACCACCGGGCTCTGGTTCTGCCACTCCTGCAAGGAGGCGGGGAACCTGCGGATGTTGTTGAAGGCTTTCGACGTCTCGTCGGCAGCCATCGAGAACCGCTACGGGCGGCTCATCGAGAATCTCAACGCACACGCGAGAGTCACCAAGACGAAGCCGAACCGCATCGTCCTTGACCAGGGCCCGCCTCTCGAAGAGGGCATCCTGGGCTTCTTCGAGGGCATCCCGCTCGCCCTCGAGGACGAAGGCTTCACCGAAGAGACGATCCGCCACTTCGACGTCGGGTACGACGAGAGGAACATGCGCATCACCTTCCCGCTCCGCGACATGCTGGGGAGGTTGATCGGCATCAGCGGTCGCGCCGTGGGCGAGTGCCAGGGCCCGCGGTACAAGGTCTACGCGGAACGGGAATACGAGGCGTGGGGGATTCCGCCCCGCCACACCGACAAGAGCAGCCTCCTCTGGAACATGCACCGGGTCTACCCGGCGACCTTGTTCGAGTCGCACACGATGGTCGTCCTCGTCGAGGGCTTCAAGGCGTGCATGTGGCTCTACCAGGCGGGGGTCAAGAACGTGGTCGCGATGGTAGGGTCGCATCTGTCCTACCAGCAGCGCTTGTTGCTTGAGCGTATCGGGGCAACGGTCTACGTCTTCACCGACAACGACGAAGCCGGCGATGTTGCCCGGCGACGCATCTCAAAGGAGCTCACCAACGCACTTCACGTCCGAGTAGTCGAATACGAAGGTCATCAACCCACCAACCTAGACCCGGTCTCTCTTCTCGCGGCCCTCGAGGCGTCAGTCGACTACGGGAGATGGGTAATGCGAAAAGGCACTTCATCATGACCACTGGCCCCTTCGGCAAGAACGAGAACGATCTCAACCGCGTGTCGCCCTTCAACGCCGGGCACACGGACTTCCGCCGCCGCACGCGGCAGTTCCAGGACAAGCAGGAAGCGCAGCGGCAGCGCGGAGGAGGCGGAGGAGGCGGACGCTTCTCCAACATCTTCAAGCCGAGCAACGAGGGCTTCGACCGCATCCGCCTGATCCCGGGCGCGTACGAGGTCGAGGTCGGCAACCCCAACGGCACCATCGACAAGATGGTCCTCGAGTACTTCCCGTTCGTGGAGCACTACCACAGCGGGCTCGAGAAGGGCGGCGTCTGCTCTGGCGGCCCGCTCTACTTCCTGAAGCTCTCGGAAGACCCGAGCAAGCCCGGCCGCGCCCCCTGCAAGGGCTGCGATCGGTTCTTCTCCGACATGGTCGTCAACCCCGAGACCGGCAAGAAGAAGAAGGGACCGATGAGCCGCTCCAACAAGACGGCGTTCACGGTCCTCCACTACCACCCGTACCACAAGACCGAGTCGACGGACCGGGACGGCAAGGTGCGGAAGAACGAGGAGACCGGCGAGCCGTACTACGACTGGGTCCCCTGCACGGGTCGCGGTTGCGCCCTCTGCAAGGAGAAGGCGGAGACGAAGCAGGTGCACCGGATGCACTGGCCCGTCCCGAGCACGCACTTCAACCTCCTGACGGGGGAGATCTCCAACGGGATCGGGGAGTCGTGCGCGAACTGCGGCAACCACCGCAGCATCCAGGCCATCGCCTGGCTCTGCGAGAAGTGCCAGGACGCCGTCATCGACATGGGCGAGACGCAGCTCAAGAACAGCGAGATCGACGCGCTCGTGACCAAGGAGTGCAAGTGCCCCAACTGCGGGCACACCGGCTACCTCCAGGAGGTCATCGAGTGCAAGAAGTGCGACAACGCGCGTCGCGCCTCGCTCTTCGACGTCGACTTCGAGGTGAAGCGCGTCGCGACCGGCCAGAACGACGCGACCATCCTGGTCATGGGTGAGCACGAGGTGTGCGACATCTCGAAGGACCTCATCGAGCTGGCGAAGCCGCTCGACCTTCCGAGCATCTACTCCCCCACCCCCATGGAGGTGCAGGAGAAGATCTGGGCGGGTCGCGCCGATGACCGCGGGGGCGGCGGTCGCTCCGGTTCCCGTCCCCTGTCCCGCTGAGCCACTGGCCCCCATCAGCCTCGTGCTGGTGGGGGCCGTGCCCTTCTCATGGCCTGGGACGTATCTATGCCCGACGCCGATTGGTACACGGCGGATTCGGGCCACGACGCCATCCAACGACTCGTGAACTCCGTGTCGGCGGTGAAGCACACCGCGATCGACACCGAGACCACGGGCCTCGACTACATGCGGGACATCCCCCTCTACTGGAGCATCTCCTGGAGAGAGGGCGAGATGCCCCGACGCTCTTGCCTGCGGGCAGACGTGCTGCCGTACTTCCGCGACATCTTCCGGAACGCTGACCGGGAGTGGATCTTCGCGAACGCGAAGTACGACACGCACATCCTCTACAACTTCGGCATCCGGTTCGCGGGCAAGCTCGTGGACACCCAGGTCATGCACGCCCTCCTGTACGAGGAGCAGCCGCACGGCCTGAAGGAGATGACCGAGTCGCTCCTGGGCTGGCGCTGGAAGTCCTTCCAGGAGACCTTCGGGAAGATCGACCGGAAGGACCCGCAGAGCATCCAGAACATGCTCCGTGAGGCCGAGCGGTCGAACCTCGCGGCCCTCGTGGAGTACGCCTCCAACGACGCGTACGGCACCTACGAGTGCTACCTGCGCCTCAAGCGCGAGCTCGAGGAAGCGCGGACCTGGAGCCTCTACCCCGACACGTACGGGACGCTCTGGGACTACTTCTACAAGCTCGAGGTGCCGTTCACGAAGGTGCTCTGGAAGTGCGAGCGCAACGGCTGCTTCGTGGACCTGCCGTACCTCAAGAACATCGAGGGGCCGGTCGCGAAGGAGCTGATCGAGATCGAGCGGGCGGTCAACAAGGCCGCGGGCTTCCCGCTCAACCCGAAGAGCACCTTGCAGCTCCGCAAGTACTTCTTCGAGGTCAAGGGCTACCGCCCGTTGAAGTTCACGAAGGGCGGCGCCTCCGGCGTCAAGAGCCCGTCCGTGGACTACGACTACCTCGACGAGATGAAGGACAAGGACCCCGTCGCGGACCTGCTCCTTCGCCACCGCGACCTCTCGAAGCTCCAGGGCACCTACGTGCAGGGCATCCAGGGGGCGCTGGACAACAACGGGCGCGTCCACACGCACTTCAACCAGGACATCGCCCGAACCGGTCGCCTCTCCAGCTCGGCCATCAACCTCCAGAACATCCCGAAGCCGGAGAGCGACAAGTTCAAGATCCGGCGGGCCTTCATCCCCGAGCCGGGGAACACGCTCATCGTGGCCGACTACGAGCAGCTCGAGATGCGCCTGCTCGCCGCCGCCGCGATGGAACGGGACATGATCCAGATCTTCCTGGACGGGAAGGACATCCACATGGGCAACGCCGAGATGGTCTTCGGCATCCCGTACGAGGATCTCGTCCTGGCCAAGAAGATCGACAAGAAGGTCAAGGAGGGGCAGGCAGACGACAGCGAGTACTCGAAGAAGCTCGGGGGCGGCCACACCGTCCTGGAGTGCCTCGACGCTCGCAACGCCATCAAGGCCATCGGCTTCGGGCTGAACTACGGCATGAAGGAGAACAAGCTGGCCTCCAACATCCGCTGCTCGGTCCCGGAGGCCAAGGCGCTCATCCGCCGGTACATGGACCGGTACCCGACGGTCGAGCGCTTCTACGCGACCTCCATCGACTCGGTTCGCAAGACCGGCTACGCGTTCACGCTGCTCGGTCGTCGACGCTTCCTGCCCGAGATCGTCTCGGACAGGCAGGACGAGCGGTGGCGTGCCGAGCGCCAGGCGTCCAACGTCCCCATCCAGGGGACCGCGGCCGACGTGGTCAAGATGGCCATGCTCCGATGCGACGAGGAGAACCTCCTCGACCGCTTCGGGTTCCACATGCTCATCCAAGTCCACGACGAGTTGATGTTCGAGGGGCCCGAGGAGACCGTGCAGGAAGCCATGCCGGTCATCCGCGAGCTCATGGAGCACTCGCTGCCCGAAGACCTGAAGGTTCCCCTGACGGTCTCGATGGGCAAAGGCCATAGCTGGATCGACGCCAAATAGGGCGTTACTTGCACTCCAGGAGAACCTGAGGTACGGTCAGCGGATGCCGTTCTGCAAGAAGTGCAAGAAGGAGAAGCCGCTGGCCGAGTTCCGAATCAACGGGACTCGGCCAGACGGCAGCCCTCGACCACGCACGATCTGCAAGGCGTGTGGATCGCAGTGGAAGACCGAGTACACCGAACCGAAGAAGTGCGCGTGCTGCAAGAAGATGAAACCCGCTTCCGACTTCCCAGAGAACGGGCACTACTCCTACTGCCGGCCCTGCCGTACAGCGAAGAGCACCGCGTACAAGAAGGGACCGGGGCGCGAAGCCCACAACCGCCGAATGCAGCAGTACAACAAGAAGCGGTACCACACGGACCCCACGTACCCGATGAAGGTCCGAGCCCGCAGCGTCGTTTCTCTTGCTGTTGCTGCGGGCATCCTGAAGAAGCCCTCTCGTTGTCCCGCGTGCCGGCGGAAGGTCCTCATCCACGGGCACCACCACAAGGGCTACGACAAGAAGAACTGGTTGAATGTCGTCTGGCTCTGCGCCCGGTGCCACCACGCAGAAGAAGCGTAGTAGACTTCAACTTCACCCTCACCAGGAGAACAGCCTTGGAAAAGTTCGGAGTCGACGAAGGAACGAGCGAAGAGCTCGAGAAGAAGGCCAGCGAGAACTGCCCGAAGTGCGGATCGAAGGTGGAGGTACACGGGAAGACCCTCGTGTGCCCCCGCTGCGGGTCCGAGCCGTTCGAGCCTGCCGGCAAGTAGTTCGCCTACGGCGGTACAAGACCAAGAGGCCCAACGTCTCGCCCGTCGAGGCGTTGGGCTTCTTTCACCCTGAAGGAGATTCATGACGAACAAGAGCTTCAAGGAAGTGCAGAAGGTGGACCCGAAGAAGCGAACCGCCTTGCTGGCGATGATGAAGAAGGCGAACGAGAAGGCCAAGCACAGGGTCATGGCGTTCGCGGAGGACGTCGAGTCTCCGTACATGCTGCGTCGTCCGAGCGGCGTGATGGGCCTCGACATCGATCTCGCGGGTGGCCTGCCGGCAGGGACCCTGAACGTGTTCTCGGGCCCGGAGGGCGCGGGCAAGACGGCCATGATGTTCAAGTACATGGCCATGCAGCAGCGCATCTTCGGTGACGCGTGCGTGCTCGCCCTGGCCCCCATCGAGAACAAGGTCGACCACTTCTTCATGCGAAAGTGCGGGCTCCAGGTCGCGATCCCCGACGAGGTGATCGAGCAGAAGCAGGAGGAGCGGAAGCGCCTCGGGCTCCCGCCGATGGGCAAGGAAGAGGTGAAGGGGCTGAAGACCAAGATCGGCGACTTCATCCTCGTCAACGAGGACACGGCCGAGCAGACGCTCGACCAGGTCATCGAGCTCACGCGCACGAAGGCCGTGAACATGATCGGCGTCGACTCGTTCTCGGCCTTCCAGACCACGGCCGAGATGAACACGGACAGCCTCGGGGACAACCCCAAGCAGGCCGCCATGGCGGGCACGCTCACGCGGTTCCAGCAGCGCATGTCGCCGCTCTTCTCCTCGCTGGACGATCCGCCGAACACCACGACGGTCATCGGGATCTGCCAGGTCCGTGCGAACCGGGAGCGGGCGAACATGAACCCCGCGATCCAGAAGTACATCGCGCCCTACATCCCGAGCATCCCCTACGCCATCAAGCACATGATGACCATGAGCCTGCTCTTCTACCCCGGCGAGAAGATCAAGGAGGGCAAGAAGGGCGAGTCGAAGACCCAGACCGGCAAGGTCATGAAGTGGCGCGTGGACAAGGGCAAGGCCGGTGTCCACGAGGGCATCCAGGGCGAGGTCGAGTACGAGTTCGACGAAGCCATCGACGACGTGGGCTCCGTCGTGACGGAGGCGTACCAGCGCGGCATCTTCGTCGAGAAGAACGGAGTCGTGTCCCTCCACAGCCACACGGGGGACGTGATCTGGAAGGACATCGGGAGCCTCAAGGTCGTGCGCGAAGGTCTCGCGACGGACGTGGAGTTCGAGATGAAGGTCCGCACCCAGATCCTCGCCGCGGCGGGGAAGTCGTGCCTGTACTGGTGAGCCTCGTGCCGGAGCTGGTGGACGGGAAGGTCTACGTCCACCTGTTCCAAGGCACGAGCCACGAGCGCGTCGGCCCTCTGGAAGAGGGCACGGAGCTGAAGGTCCTCTTGGAGCCCGCCGCCCCCGAAGCCCCCAAGGGCGGGGTCTCCAAGAGCCTTCGCCGGGCCTCCAAGAAGGAGGAGCACAAGCTCGCGAGCGACATGGGCGGCAGGCGGCAGCCCGGCTCCGGCTCCACCCCGGGTGCCAAGGGCGACACGCGGCTCCGCGGGAAGTTCCGACAGGAGTCGAAGGTCACGACGACCGCGAGCTACCGCGTGACCTTGGAAGAGCTCGAGAAGATCCGCAGCGAGACGATGGGCACCGAGAAGCCGGTGTTCGTGGTCACGTTCCTGAACCCCCGCACGCAGCGCGAAGTCGATCGCTGGGTGCTCATCCCCTACCAGGACTGGCATGACGCAAACGAAGCTCACTTCAATCGCTGACCTCGAGACCGAAGGCGGCAAGGCCATGCTGGGCGATACCGAGTTCAACCTCGGTCGGATGTTCGAGGAGTTCTTGGACGCGCCCGAGGAAGAGCGTGACGGACGTGCTCCGGGCATCCACGCCTCCGAGCTCTGCACCTGCCTGCGCCAGGTCGTCTACACCCTCTACGGCACCAAGAAGGTGAAGGACAACACGCCCATGATGCGGAAGAAGTTCATGGTCGGGCACGCCATGCACTCGATGCTCCAGAGCTCCTTCCACGCCATGGTGAAGAAGAAGGGCGGCGTCATCACGTTCTCGGATGAGGTGAAGGTCGGGGACACGGAGCTGGCCAGGAAGTACGACATCAGCTCGTCGTGCGACGGCGTCTTCACGGTCTACACCAAGAAGCGCGAGATGTTGGAGCCGGTCATGCGGATCGGCCTCGAGATCAAGACCGAGTCCCCGGATCAGTTCGCGAGCCTGAAGGAGCCCAGGCCGAAGCACATCGAACAGGCGCACCTCTACATGGCGTGCCTCGACCTCCCGGTGATGTGGTTCCTCTACTGGAACAAGGGAAACGAGAACTACACCACCATGGCGCACCCGTGGCTCCAGACCTTCGACCAGAAGGTCTGGGACAAGCTCAAGGGCCGCGCCGACAAGGCGCTCGACTTCGCCAGCAAGGAGGAGCTGCCGCCACGTGAAGAGGGCTTCCACTGCACGTGGTGCCCGTACGCCCACGTCTGCGAGCCACCGACGGCCCCAAAGGGAGGAGGTCGGTTCCGCAACGTCATCCAGCACCGACCCATCCGAAAGGGAACTTGACCATGCCCATGAAGCAGATGGACATCGACTTCGACAAGCCGACTACCGTGATCGTGACCGTTCCGGACGCTGACCCGAACAGCGTCGGAGCCTTCGTGTGGTGGGCCCTGTCGGGACCGCTCTCCCTCGAGAAGCTGAAGGAGGCGTGGTCCCCCGAGCTCCAGGACATCACGTTGCCCGAGCCCCCGGGGAGCAGCACGGCTCTCCGGCGGGCTGTGCTCGAGCAGCAGTCCAAGCGCCGGCTCGCCAGGCCCCTGGCGGACGACCGCACGGGCTACGCGCTCGTGGACGAGACCAACGACGCCGAGAAGGCTCTGGCCTACTCGGTCGAGGTGCAGGTCTGGCTCGAGGACGGCAAGCTCCTCGTGAAGCCCGAGACCCACGCGCTCGCGGATCCGCTGCGGGTCGCGTACGAGCGGCACCTCCACACGATCGGCGCCGACGACACCCGGCACTGGCTCTCGAGCGTGGTGCTCCCGCGGGTGCTGCACCTCCGCCTGCGGGAGGGCGGCGGCGTGTACTTCGTGCCCAACACGTACATCCGGATCTTCCGGCTGGTCGTGGGGGCCATCAAGCACGCCTCGGCCCATCGCATCTTCGCCGTGCCGGCGCAGAAGAGCGAAGACGCGGTCGAGGGCATCCTGGAGTCCATCCAGTCCGAGACCGCTCAGGAGGTCGAGCGGATGAAGAAGGAGCTCCAGGACGGCGACCTCGGGGTCCGGGCCATCACGAGCCGCCTGGTGAAGATCGAGGAGCAGATCCGGAAGACCGGCAAGTACGAGGAGCTGCTCGGCCGGAAGCAGCCCAACATCCAGAAGGTCCTCGAGGAGATGAAGGCGCACCTCGTCGAGGCTCAGATCCGCGCCGAAGCCGAGGCCGCATGAGCAACCCGCTATCTGGGATTCACGTGTGCAGGGCTTGCCTGCGTACCGTCCTACGTGAATCCCTCGACACCTGTCTCATCGACGAGGTCTTGAAAGAGCACTGTGCGCTGGACCGCGAAGTGCCAGCAATCGAACAAAGAGGCAGCAGTCGAAACGCCTTCTACACCTGCTGCACCTGCTCCAGTACGTGGTGGGTAGTGCAGGACTACGACGTCGGAGATCGAGGTACGTACCTCAACGCCGGACATGAAAGCCCTCACAGGGCAGAGCAACAGTTCCTGCTACGAGCAGTCCACCACGCGACTCGTCCGAACTACCCAAACGACTTCGGGGCCCCCGATGACCGACGCCATCTGATGGCGTGGGTGAAGGAGCTTGGGCTAGACGAAAGAGGAAAGGAACCGAAAGCCACATGAGCCGTCCGTCGTTCCACCAGATCTACATGGACTTGGCCGTGAGCCTGTCCAAGCGTTCGACCTGCGCCCGCCTCTCGGTGGGTGCGGTCATCACGAGCCCCGACTTCCGGAAGGTCTACGCGGTCGGGTACAACGGCAACGTGGCCGGCGGCCACAACGACTGCGACCGTCACGGGGAGGAGGCCGTGGGCAACTGCGGCTGCCTCCACGCGGAGGAGAACGCGGTCATCAACTGCGACACGGCCCGCCACCACGAGAAGATCGTCTTCTGCACCCACCTGCCCTGCGTGATGTGCGCGAAGCGCCTCATCAACCTCGGCGGGGTCAAGGAGGTCTACTACCGGACGGACTACCGCAAGAAGGACTCGCTCGAGATCTTCGAGCACCACCACATCCCGGCGGGCTGGCTGTCGGACCCGGACCTCACGGCAGGTGGGGCCCAGTTCGCGGCCAGAGAGTCCCTGTCGAGGTACCGCCAGGAGCGCGTGATGGCCGAGTCCGCCAAGAGGAAGGCGGAAGAAGCCGCCAAGAAAGGAAAGCCATGATCATCGGAGTCGCCGGCAACGCCGGCTCGGGCAAGGACACGGTGGCCGACCACCTCGTCAAACACCACGGCTTCGTGAAGGTCGCGCTCGCGGACCCTCTGAAGCGCATCTGCCGAGAGGTCTTCGACTTCTCAGAGGAGCAGCTCTGGGG
>ERZ795060.2970-NODE-2970-length-16281-cov-4.170036_pt1 | contig 16281 bp, 16 predicted proteins | sample MGYA00375144_ERZ795060 | MGnify/ENA primary metagenome ERZ795060 (study PRJEB30189, sample SAMN05720157) | activated sludge metagenome | isolation source: anaerobic digester from wastewater treatment plant | place: Japan | collected 2015-05-15 ...
CGTCCAGAATGCATGCAAAAGAAAGATATTCAGAGGCAAATCAAAAAATGAAAGAAATGGCTATCAATAACCCAAAAATACATTTCATCGATGTCAATTCAAAAATGCTCGATGATGCCAGTAATCCTCGTCCAGAGTTATTTTTAAAAGACAGACTACATATGAATGAAAATGGATATAAAATTTGGACAGAAGAATTAAAAAAAGTCCTATTAGAAAAAAAATAAAATAAATTTTGCATTTAAATATCTATTATTTCGTTTAGATAGTGTAAATGCACGAGAGAGAAAATCCATATTAACTTTTCTTGTAAATAACGCTATAATCTTTAAACCTTTTTTAGAAAAATAATTGTGCATAAAAATGCAATATTCAAAAATATCAGGAAATAGAGGTCTATTGTTTGTTAAGGGGAAAACTTTATTTGCTAAATTCGCAAGCTCCTAAATCCATTTTTTCTTTCATAATCCGAACTTCATATTTTTGTGGATGCTTATATTCAAAAAAGTTCCCACTAATGGCTTGAATAATATCTTCTGATAAAGGGAGGCCTTTCCCAATGAATTCAGATTTATTCATAATCTGGTAATCTCCCTTTTCAGAATTTATAAACTGAATAGAGAAATACTTATTACCTACCAATGAATTTTTGAGAGATGAAAAAGCATGAATAGAAGTTTTAAAGCCTGATGAAAACCAATTTGTCGAACCTGTAATACATTTGAAATCATTCGAGATAGGTAGTTTGATAAAGGTTTGTCCATTACAATGAGTTCCTCCATCATATACAATGTTATTAAAAAACTTACCGTATGTTTTGAGAGAGGAAAAGTGAACAACAGGTGCAACATAAGGAGTTATTATAGTATTGTTAATTAGATACAAAGTACCATTGCGTTCACAGCTTCCATCTTGTCCAAAATGAATTACTGTTCGATTTCCAGGACAAAATTTAGATTTCACAATAATATTTCCAATAATGATTGCGTCGCTATCCGACCTATCAGTATCGCCTTCCGCATCAACTAAATCAATTTCACGGTTTGCAGAATCGTGAATATAAGAGGCAGAAATAATGATTTTATGAGCTCTACTTTTTATATTATGACCAGTTAAGCTTGAATGGATTTCAGATCCGCGAATTAAAACATTTGTACCACCAAGATAAAGATTATGACTCTGGCCTGGTAACCCGCTGCTTCCATTACGATAAATTAAACAGTTTTCAATTATTTGATCTTTTGCTGTATTCGGAGTGCCATCGCCATTAGACATTATTCCCATATCATTATCGTGGATAGAACACGAACGAATCATAATTTTATTTGCTTGATTGATGCGAATTCCAGCGGCATTATGGCTCTCATTATGTGCTCCCAAAAGTTCGAACCCTTCTACTATACAGTTATCTGCATTTTTATTAAATTGTATAATAGCTCTTGGTGTGGAACCTATACCACTATAAGAACTATTTTGTCCATCTAAAATTATTTTTTTCTCTCCTTCATTTACTGCTATTATAGAAAGATTGGATTTACTTATAGAAAGAGCAACTTTTTCATACGAGAGACCATCTTTTTTAGGATAAACAAGGATTTTATCACCAGGTTGAGCTTTATCTAATGCTTCCTGGATTTGGGAGAATTCTTTTTGAAATCCAACTGTTAAATCAGCGGCGCTCAAATAATACTTTAAAGAAAAAACAAATGTAACAGTAAATAGACGAATGGTATTTTGATAATATTTGTACTTCAGTTTATACATAGCAATTTAGATAATTAATAAATTCTGAACATAAAAAGATAAATAATGTTAAACAGAAATGCAAGTATAAAGAGGTAAAAAAAAAGATAAGTAAAAAAATTTGCTTAAAGAGAATAGTTTTTTATACTTCTGGCCTAATTTTTTAATTTATACCTGAATTTTTGCTATAAAAAAATAGCCCAAATTTTTCACTGTTTGCATATAAAAGTCGCACAATACTGGACTACTTCGTCAGGGTTACCAGCGAATATAGTAGTTTCAGGCATTGGCTCTTCATCTGACAGGAGCTTAAAACCAAAGTTTTTTATTTTTCTTACCAATTTAACAAGATTTTCCTTTGTGATGTTTATATAAAAAGTATTTTCGGATATATTCTGTATCTCTCCATATTTTTCTATAATTTGTTTCACAATCGGCATTTGTTTATTTTCCTCATTCCATATCCAATTGTGTTTTACCACGGGTTTTATAAAAGCACTTCCTGTCTTATTATCGTCAAATAAAACCTTATGGAAATCCATTTCTGTACCTGTACCTGTTGATTTAACGTCATTAATATTAAATCCATTTAATGGTGATGTGATTGAAGTATCATGTATTTTGGAAGAAATTTGAATGTTTTTTTGTTTTGTTTGAGTCGAATCCTTCTTTGTTTCGTTTTCAGAGCTAACTTTTGAGGTAATAGAAGAAAAATTCTCTTCCTTTTTTATCAAAAGTTTAGAAAAATAAAAAATTACAAGTGCGAAAATCGCAAATACAGCAGCAATTCTGAGAAAGAATTGCAAATAATTCTCTATGTTAAATGATTCTCGTTTCTTCTCATAATTCAGGGCTTTTATAACTTTTTCCTCAATATCTTTACCTTGAATGACATCAATAAGACTCGAACTTATGGCAAAATTAAGCTTTTTCAGTCCATCAAGTCTTTTCTGACAAATTGGGCATGCTTGAATATGCTGATATTCTACACTTTCTTTATCTATTTCCGAATCAGAAAAAGCACTTAATACTTCGAAATCAGGACATTTTTCAAATTTTTCTTTTTCTTTCATATTTTATTTTTTATTTTACTGGCCAGGATAGCCCGGCCTCTTGAAATTCTCGTTTTTACAGTATCTATATTTAAATTCAGGATATCTGCAATTTCTTTATAACTTAAATCTTTTATGTGCCTTAGGACTAAGGGTTCTCGAAATATTTCAGGCAAAGATTCCATCGCTTGCAATATGAATTTTTCTATTTCTTTCTTTTCGAGTTCTTTATCTGGTTGAGCCAAATCAGATAAAAGCTCCATTTCACCTTTATTTTCATTGTCAGCACTTACTCCTTCATTTATGCTGACATTTTGCCCTTTTCCTCTTATTTTGTTCCAATTATACCGATTTCTTGACATATTCAATGTAATTCTGCATAGCCAGCTAAAAAAAAGCTTATCGTCTCTAAGCGACTGTAAATTTCTATACGCTTTTAAAAAAGCGTCCTGAACGATCTCCTCCGCATCTTCAGTTGTATTAAGCAGGCCATATGCAATTCCAAACATATATCTTGAATGCCTCCTTATTAATTCTTCAAAGGCCTCTTGAGAACCTTCTCTGGCTCTCTTTACAAGTTCTATATCAAATTCACTGAATTCCATATTAAATGACAGTTTTTTTTTAGAAAAGTTTCATTTTGAGATAATATTATTAAAAAAATTATTTATAAGAATTAGAATTTACATTATTTTTTTTGTTTTTCAGCTAAAAAAAATGAAAAAAGAAGGAATGATCCAAATTTATACTGGGAATGGCAAGGGAAAAACTACCGCAGCTTTTGGTCTTGCAATACGAGCGTTAGGCGCTAATTTGAAAGTTTTTATAGCTCAATTTATAAAAAAAGGCAACAGTTCGGAAATTAAATTCATTCAGAAACTAAATTCACCCAATATATATGTAAAAAGTTATGGTAGGGGACGTTTTTTTAAGAAGGCTCCGGAAAAAAAAGATATAGAAGATTCCCAAAATGCTCTCCTTGAAATTATAAAAATAACTGAATCCGGTAAATATGATGTTGTAATTGTGGATGAAATTTTTCCTGCAATTAAGTGTGGACTCATTGATGAAAGTTTATTAATTGATTTAATTGAGAGAAAATCAGATAAAACTGAACTTATACTCACCGGACGCGGTGCATCAAAGAAAGTAATATCTATGGCTCAACTTGTAACTGAAATGAAAGAAATAAAGCACTATTATAAAAATGGTTTAAAAGCAAGAATAGGGATAGAGTTTTGAGCTGAATTTTTAACTTATGAGAATTCTGTTTATTGATATATTTATCATTGCAAATCAGAATAGACTGAATCTGTAAAAGATGTTAATTCCTGAAGATTATGCTTCTTACTACTCGAATTTTTCATTAAAATTTACATATCAATTTTTCATTAGTTCAATATCTTCTCCTCATTATGCACAGGTTCATTCGCTGTTAAATCATAAAAAAGAAATCCAGGTTATAAACAGCGTACAACTTGTTTTCAGACTTCTTCTACTGATATTCTCAATTTAAATTTTTTACTTTTTCCAGGCAAAAGGTACTGGATTAATTTTTTTTCTTTCAGATAATTTCTATCTAAGACTGGAGCATTACACGGTTCAATCCCCATAACATAATCCGAAATTCCACACATTTTCCATTGAGTAAGGTAAGGAAGAGAAATACTATCATACTCTACTTTCAAAATTAGTCCCAATCTTTTATTGAAAACTTTTACTTCAGCTAAGCCCATCTTATCAGATTTTAACTTGTAGAAAAAGACCTGTTCTTTAAATCCCTTTTGAGGCATCTCTGCTTTGAATCTCTTTTCAAATCCCTTTTTAGAAATCTCATCACGAGGTTCTGCTTTTACACTATCAATCTGAACTTCCGTTTCCTCACAAAGAAATGGATAGCCTATATTGATATGATAAAGAAGCATAATTGGGCTTTTTTCTTCTCCAAAATTTTCAACACAATCATCTATTGATAAAGCAGCCTCTCCTGTTTTACAGGTAATTGTTCTTGTTAATCTAAGTTTATATCCAAAAAGCCTTGCTTCCTCAATAATAGCTCTAAGTTGAACATAATATATATCGCCTATCCATCTGGAATTATCGCTGAATTGTTTTGCCGGTAAATTTGAATATCTTCCGTGCAATCCATAATGTTCACCATTAGTTTTTTCTATATAAGGAGGTCCAAAATGGGTCAACCCACAGGTTGTTAAAAGCCCCCCATTAAATGTCCTTAACCATCCTAAGCCTTCGGGCTCATAGAATGAAGGCGAAATATCTGAATTTGGTGTTAAGAAAGATAAGTTAATTCCTTTGTATGAAAATCCTGATATGTCCATTCCCCGGTCGGGAAGAACAGTGAATACAATACCTGAACTGTTATTTACTTCTACTGCTCTCATGTTCATCCCTGGCCCATCATTAAATCGATAGTGATTTACCGTGGCAAATTGTTTTATATTTCCTATATATTTGACTTTCTCTTTTTTAAATAAATTATCATTCATAATTAAATATAATTATTTTTTTTCAATCAATAAAATAGCTCAACATTAGGGGGATCCACGATAAATATAATTATAATATTTGCCTGAGATTTTATTTTCATCTCTATCATATTTTTACATAGAGGCAAATGACTCCATAAAAGAAAGATAATTAGCCCCCCTGAACGAATGAAAATAATTCTATTTTGTCATCTTGTTTGAGTAATATCTCTTCATATTTTTCTTTTTCAACTAAATTATCGTTTAAGATCACTACAATGCTTTTTTTTCCATCATACGATTTTTTTTTCAAAAGCTCTGAAAGTTTAGTCATATCTTCCACTTCTTCTGGAACAGCATTAATGAATATTCTCATTTTTACCTCTCCTATTTCGATTTAGAAATAGCTCTTTACAGTATTTATTAAGAAGTCCCCAAAAAACCATTAATATCAATATTATAGTGGCTAAATATTCGAACGGGGTTTTATCCGTTGTTAAATGACAGTTAGAAATAGAATAGATTTTAAGTTCCAAGAAAAGATAGTTTATCATTAGTCCAAATATTAAAGCTGTTGAAACAAGAGAAATAATGTAAATAAAAAGTCCTTTTACGCCCAAAATCCTTTGCATAAAAATCAATGATACTGTATTTGAAGCAGGACCACACATAAGGAAAACAAATACCGCTCCAGGGCTAAGCCCCTTCAATAGTAAAACCAGAGCAACCGGAACAGAGGCACTAGCACAAACATAAACAGGAATACTAAAAATAAGCACAGCTATTATTTCAAGAATTTGATTTCCAATGAATCTTTCAAAAAAATTCTCAGGAATGAAAATATTCAATAGAGTCCCAACAACAAAACCTATTAAAAGATACAAAGAAGTTTCAGCGGGAAGGGTAAAAAATGCGTATCTTATAATTCCTGCGATTTTCGCAAAAATAGAAGAATTTAGACTATGCTGAACAGCATTTTCTTTACAAGCACAACAATGTTCTGAATCTTTCTCATCTTGATTAATAATTTTAACATCCTGACCTGAATAGAAGAAGTCTACAAAAAAACCACCTATAACTCCTGAAAAAAAGGCAGCAAGAGCTTTGAAAAGAGCAAATGGTATACCAAGAGCTCCATAAGTTACTATTATGCTATCTATTCCTGTCTGAGGAGTTGATATAACAAAAGATGTAATAGCTCCCCTCCCTACACCTTTTTGTCTGAGAGTTTCAGCTACTGGCAAGACACTGCACGAACACAAAGGCAATGGAATTCCAAAGAGGGCTGCCTTTATTGACTGCCACATCTTATTTCCTGATAACAACTTAACAATTAGATCAATACTGAAAAACTGATCGAGCACACCTGCAATAAGATAACCAAAAATCAAGGGATAAGCCATTTGATTAAGCAAGTCCCACAATGAGACCAAAAAATTTTCTATGAATTCCATAATATTCCTTTTACAGTGAAAGAGAAAATGCCCTGTCCCAATATTTAAAAATTGGCTGTAAGCCGAGCCGTTCAATATCTTCACATATTTCTTTCACTGTTCGTGTATCTTGTATTTCAAACTGTTCGAGTTCTTTTTTAATACCTGAATATGCCCCGGGATAAGTACCTGATGCAGCGCTCATTGTGGTTGCGGCATATTTCACAATATTATTTCTGAATTCGGGTCTTTCCCTTGTAGATACATTTAATTCAGCATCTGGAAACAACAATCTAAACAATATGAAAATTTTTTCAAGAGTGTGCTCTGTAACTTTAAATTTTGGAAACTTCTCTTCAGCAGGAGGTCTCAATCTTGGAAATGAAAAGCTTATTGTCCTATCCCAATATTTCTTTCTGAATTCATATGCGAAATTCGCAAGGGCAACTATATCCGATTTCCAGTCGGCTATTCCAAGCAATATACCAAAACCAAGCGATTGAAACCCGGCGTCTGCTGCATCAAAAATAGCTTTAATGCGTTTGTCATAGTCTTTTTTGGGGCCTTTATGGATAGATTCATATATTTTTCTATCAAATGTCTCTTGATAAAGAACAAATGAATCTACTCCAGAAAAAAGGAGTCTTTTACAATCATCTAAACTGAAGCTACCTGCCTCAATTGCGACAAATGAAAAATACTTTTTCATAATTTTCACCGCCCTGACAAGGTAATCTGTATTTGTTTTTGAAGAATCTTCACCTGAAACAAGCAATATTGAATCGAATCCCTCGCGTTTTGTCTTTTCACACTCATTTATTATCTCATCTTCAGAAAGTACTTTTCTTTCTCTATTTACGGACGTGGCGCAACCGCAGTATTCGCAATCATTCACACAGTAATTTGACACGTAAATTGGGCGATATAGCCTGACTGTTTTGCCAAACTGACAATTTTTTATTTCTTTTGCCTTTTCTTTTATTAAATTCCAATGTTTTTCTGTATCATTTGATAATATAAACTCAATATCAGAAATATCAGAAAGCGTATAGTTTCTTTTCTTTAATAAGAAATCAATATAATAATTGCTGTTTTCGTTGTGCATATTTTGTTCTTTTAAAAATTTACGGGTGATGTTGGTATAGCATAATTGTTTTTCCCAGCTAATCCAGCGGATATTGCTTTGTCCGACGCCAGCACAGCTAAATAAAAAGCTTCAGCTATTTTTACAGGATCTTCTGCTGAGGCTATAGCTGTGTTAACAAGGACAGCGTCTGCACCAAGTTCAATTGCTTTAGCAGCATCCGCAGGACTTCCAATTCCAGCATCAATTATCACTGGAATATTTGATTGTTCAATTATTATTTTCAGCATATATTCAGTTTGTAACCCCTGATTGCTTCCAATTAACGAACCAAGAGGCATGACGCATTGTACCCCGATATCTTCTAATCTCTTACAAAACACTGGATCTGCGTTTATATACGGCATCACTATACAACCCATTTTTATTATTTCCTCTGCTGCTTTAAATGTCTCTATTGGATCTGGCAATAAGGTTTTTCTGTCAGGATGAATTTCCAGTTTAATCCAATCGAATCCGGCTTCTTTTGCGATTTTCGCAATTATTACAGCTTCTTTTGCATTTCTTGCGCCTGAAGTGTTTACCACTATTTTTATATTTTCCGGGATTACAGAAATCAGGTCATCTTCTGATTTTGAGAGGTCCACTCTGCTTAAGGAGACTGTTACAAGTTCTGTTTTTGAAGCGATAATTGCCTCTTTCATAATTTTATATGATGAGAATTTTCCTGTTCCGATAAAAAGCCTATTTTTAAAATTATGATTTGCTATTGATAAACTTCTCATTTTTACATTCCTTTTAACTGGGTTATTAGTTTCTGGTCATCATCAATGTTTCTGCCATTTATAGTGAGATAATTTCCTATTAGCATCCCGTCGGCTCCTGCATAAAATAAAAGAGCTTGATAATCTGCAAAGAAAGTATTTCTTCCAGCTGCGATTTTTATTTTTTTTGATGGATTTATAAGTCGTAAGATAGCAATTGCATTAAGAGCTTCAATTGGTGAAATATTAGTTTCTGGCGCGCGAGTTCCTTCTATTTTTTGATGGATATTTATGGGAATCCCATCTACATCAAGCTCTTTCAGAGTAAATGCGAATTCAACCCTTTGTTCGGGGTTTTCTCCAAGTCCAAAAATTCCGCCACAACAAACCTGCAAACCTACATGTTTTGCAACTTTTATCGTATTAATTCTATCTCTTATACTATGAGTAGAGCAAATTTTATCAAAGAATGAAGGGGCAGACTCTATATTGTGATTTATCATTTTAACTCCGGCTTCTTTTAGCATAAAGGCTGTTTCTTCAGATAAAATTCCGATAGAACAATGCAATTCCATTCCGGTTTCAGCTATAATTGCCTTTGCAGCATCAATGATAGATTTAAATTCATTATTTACTTTTTTGTAGCCAAGACCGCTTACGACTATACAAAAAGCGTTAGCTCCATGTTCTTTTGCGATTTTCGCAGCTTTCAAAAGTTCATTCTTAGGTTTAAGCGGATAGACAGGTTTTCCCGTTTGAAAATGAGCAGATTGAGCACAAAAGGAACAATCTTCGCTACATGCTCCTGATTTTGCATTTACAATTTCACATGTAGAGAGTCCTTTTCCTGTAAATTTTATTTTGACCTTATTTGCAAGAGAATACAAGTCTAAGTTATATGGTAAATTTGTTTTTATTAGTTCCAGCGCTTCTTCGTAGGAAATTTGTTCTCCATCGAGCACGGAGTAAGCGTTAATTATATGTGATGGTATGTCAATTTTCATAGAGTTTTATATAAGTTATGTTTTACTCTAATTATTCTGATTCAAATAACCATGTTGAAAGGTAACGTTCACCCGTATCACAAATTATAGTAACAATATTTTTCCCCTCATTTTCAGGGCGCGCCGCAACCTGCATAGCAGCCCATACATTTGCACCTGCAGAAATTCCACAAAGGATTCCTTCGAGGCGTGCTAATTTTCTGGAGGTTTCACCGGCGTCAGTATGCCTTACCTGAATTATCTCATCAAGTAAGTCTTTTTTTAGAATATCAGGAATAAATCCGGCTCCTATTCCCTGAATTTTATGCGGACCTGGTTGTCCGCCGGATAGAACAGGTGAATCTATCGGTTCAACTGCAATCGCCTTAAAATCTTTTTTCTTTTTTTTAATGATTTCCGAAATTCCTGTAATTGTACCTCCAGTTCCTACTCCGGCAACGAGTATATCTACTTTTCCATTGAGGTCTTCCCAGATTTCAAGTGCAGTTGTCTTTCTGTGAATTTCCGGATTTGCTGGATTCTTAAATTGCTGAGGCATAAAGGAACCCGGAATTTTTGAATGGATTTCTTCAGCTTTCTCAACTGCGCCTTTCATTCCTTTTTCGCCCGGAGTAAGGACTAATTCGGCGCCTAAAATTTGAAGGAGCTTTCTCCTTTCAAGGCTCATCGTATCAGGCATAGTAAGTATGAGTTTGTAACCACGCGCTGCGGCAACAAAAGCCAACGCAATTCCGGTATTGCCACTTGTAGGCTCAATAATCGTGGCCCCAGGTTTTAAGAGGCCTTTTTTCTCTGCGGCATTTATCATTGCTACACCGATTCTATCTTTCACACTGCCAAGGGGATTCATTGACTCCATTTTTCCGTATATATTTGCCTTGAGCCCCTCTGTTATCCTGTTTAATCTTACCATTGGGGTTCTACCAACTGCCTCTGTTATACTTTTATAAACTGCCATTTTCTTTCTCCTTTACTTTATATTTCATAATTTATCTGTGTTTTATTCTTTTTATTGTACAGGTCAACTAAATCCTGTAAACTTATATTTTCCATGGTATTTTTTATTGTTTCATCAAGTTTAATCCAAACTTCCTTTGTAATGCAATTTCCAACCTTTTCACATTTTTTACCGGATTTATTACAGTCAACGGTACAAATAGCCCCATCAGTAGATTCAAAAATATCTTTAACTGTAATTTCAGATGGTGGTTTGGTTAAGAAATATCCTCCTTTTGCTCCGCGAACTGAATTGATAAGTTTATTTGCTCTAAGTGGAATAACAATTAAACTCAAATATTTTTCCGACAAACCTTCACGTTTTGCTATATCACCAAGCATAGAGACATTTTTCCCATAATCTAATGCGAGTTGTAACATAAGTCGCAAAGCATATCTGGTTTTCGTTGAAACTTTCATTTCAAATCATCGATTAAATTTTTTATAATATTTAAAACAAATTCAGGCATATCATCAGCTTTTACTTCTATTCCTGTATTTCTGGATAATTCCCCACTGGATACTGAACCTTGATTCTGAAAAATATAAAAATTTTCAACTTTTCCATTGATATTTTTTTTAATCCCTTGAAAACCAAAACTAACTGCCCTATTTAAACCGCAGGAATTCTGACAACCAGATAGTTTAATGTTATTTAGAATTTTATCAACTATGAAGTTTAATTTACTTTCATCTAATTTGATTTCTTGTAAATACTCATAAATGCGATTTGAAATTGCATTTGAATCCTTCTGTGTATCGAGCAGTCCAATTTTGCATGTTGAAGCTCCAATGCATGATTTTATAAGCCCGCTAATTTTATGACTGGAAAATTCGGGGAATATATTGCAGAATTCTTCCTTTTTCTGAGAATCTGAGAAAATCACAAAGACATCTTGATTTTGCGAAAATCGCAAAGATTCCGCAGCATACAATTCAGCATTTTTGACTATTTTTTCGAGAATTTTTAAGGAGAGATTACCATTCGGTATGAAAAGTCTGGCAAAGTATTTTTCTTTGCCTGACGTTATAGTTTTATAAATCTCATCCAGCTGAAATTTGAGAGAGAGATTTCGGGCATCATTTAATTGTTTTTCAAATTCATTCCTAAAAAAGTCCTCTCCCTTTTCAATTAAAACAAACCTCAAACGCGCTTTAAGACGATTTTCTCTATTTCCACATTTATAAAATAAATTAATTGCGGCTACTGAATATAGCAAAAGTTCATCATCGCTTATAAAATCAGATATTTTTATTCCTGCATAACTCTCTCTGCCCATACCACCACCTGAATAAACCTCAAAACCTCTTCTTCCATTTGCGATTTTCGCAATAAAACCTATATCAGTAAATTTCGCCATCGAAAAATCATCCGGACAGCAAGAAATATTTATCTTAAATTTCCTTGGTAAATCAAATGCTCTATCATAATCCATAAGATAAGAATTAAGCAAGGCTGCATAGGGAACTGTGTCAAAAACTGAATTATTATAAAATAATCCATGTGGGCATGCTGTAATATTTCTAAGCGTATCGCCACCTCCGCCATAAAATGGCATAGAAATATTCAAAAATTCTCTTGCGATTTTCGCAAGTTTCCCCGGCAAAACATCATGCAATTGTAGGTCTTGTCTTGTTGTAATATGTAATTTTTCTATTTGATTTGACTTTAGTATTTGAATTATTTCTTTCAATTTTTCAAGAGAAAGCTCTCCTCCTGGAATTCTTATTCTCATCATAAATAATGAATTTCGCTGTTCATAAATTCCAAGTGGGGCGGAAACTTTTTTCATCTCATTTGTTCCTATTAGTTTATTTGCGAAATTCGCGGAAGCAGTGTCGAGTAAATTTATTTTTTCATTTATTTTATCTAATGTCTTTTGCTTCATTTTATGTTTTTACTCCCTGTTAGTGAAAAGTTAGTATACCTGTTGCAGATAAAGCGATGAGAAAAATTATCCACAACGAAAGCAAAGAAAATACAAATGATTTTTCCTTAATTAAATGGAATACAGAAAATACCAATGCTAATGCAGGCGAAAGGCAGCCTAAAACTGTCAGCGCAATCGTCCATAAATCAAGTTTGAAAAGTATTGAGAATCCTTCATTAAAAAGTGAAAAATTATTCCATATTTCATTTAATTTTACGCCGATAAAAATTTTATAAATAATAGACTTTTGTTCAAAAAAAGACATTTTCTGAGATAAAAATGCAAGGATTAAAAATATCAGAGAAAATATTGCAGATAATCCGGTGAGATAATACACAATATTCCCATAAACAAGTTGAGATTTATGTATTAAAGGTCTTAAATCCTCTTCAAAAATGTGAGAAGAGGTTACTGTTTCAACTTTTCTTTCAGATTTTTTATAAAGTAAGAAAACTGATACAAAAATAGATAGAAATACAAGTAGGTATATTGTCCAATGAAAATTACCTATAATTTTAAATAATATAAATGATTTCATCGCAAGACTAAAAGAAGTAAAAAGCATTATACCGATGAGAATATATCTAATATTTTTTGCTTTTATGTCAGAAAGATACTTAGCCCCGATAATTCCGCCAAAAACTTGCCCCACCATCCATGGCGTGACAAATAAAGGTATTATTGCTCCCTCTCTGATGTAAGGCCAAATTGCTATGGAATCACCCATTCCGATTAAAACCCCGCTATTTGCGCAAGCAACTTTCAATGGCACTGACATAATCAGATTCTGTATGGGGACGATTGCCCAACCTCCGCCTAATCCAAAAAAACCAGAAATGAATCCTACAACTAAAATAGAAGAAATCCCAAGTAATGTATTATTTATATGGTATGATACGACTTTGTTTATGGTTTTCTCGTGATAAGGCAATCTCAAACTAAGTAATTTAGTAAGCAGACAAGATTCTCGAGATTCAGGCCACTCAATTTTTTTTACCCCGACTATAAAATAAATACTTAACCCAAATAATAACAACGACAGCAAAAAACGGATTAATGCCTCCCCAAAGAAACCAAATTCGGAGCTCAAGGCTATGGATATATTCGACCCAAATATAGCACCAACGCCAAATGTGGATGCCAGTAACAACGTTAAACGGAAATTGGCAAGTCCACTTCTCATAAAAGGTCCAGTAGAGATTAACCCGCTAAACATAGCTACAATAAGACCTGTCCCCCGAATCAAGGTACTATCAATATTAGAGAAGGCCATCATTAACGGTGTAAACAATATCCCACCACCTATCCCTGCTAAAACAGATATCACTGCAATAAGGAAACTTAAAGAAAAAAACGTAATAAGAATTATAAAAATATTAATATCATTATGAATAGTTGAAACTGTTTGAGAATTAATTTCAGGCATTATAAAAATAAGCATATACGTGAGGGATAAAAATGAAGTTAGAAATATTGACTTTATGAAAAATGAACTATGCACAAAATAATAAATTTTGCTATAGATATTAATTGATTGACATTTATTTTTTAAATTCATATTTATATTTTTTTTATATTACATAATTTGGAATTACATTAGATGTTCCTAATAATTTTAAGATACCATTTACTATTTCTGCCGAAGAGTTTTTTGAACTAAAATTAAAATCTGCTTTTTCGAGTATTTCATCAGACATATTAACAATAATTATTTCATTTGGGGAGTTAAGCAGTCGCAATTTTTCAGCTTCAAATTTATCCAATCTTTCAATAGAGGTTATAAATATCATTCCGGCATCAGTGAATATTCTTGCCAATTCTCCGATACGCCGAATATGTTCTTCTCTATCATAGATTTCTCCCAGGAGATCTATTTCAAGACCTTGTTTTATATTTGAAATCCCCATATAATAAGTGTTAAAACGCATATTAAAAAGCTCTTCTTCTAGAATTTTTGAAGTTTCTGGTGCCAATTTTGTACCATCACCTGTCAAGACAATAAACTTTCCCTTATGATGATTTCGAATAGATCGAAGTTTTGGGCTTATATAACCTTTTTCCCAGGAAAATTCTCTTTGCTTAATGTGTGATATAAAAAGGCTTTCTGCTTCATCTGCTTTTTTGACAATAATACCACCTCCGGCTATATCGTAATTATCAACTATCACAAATCTTCCGGTATATTCAATCTCATCAATCAAATCAAAAGTTACAGGCTTACTTGTCTCAATTACACATAATCCAACGTCGTGTCTATCTAACTGCTGTTTACCTTTAAATGAATTTAGTTCTGCCGCATCAATTACATTTACAACTTCAACAAGTTCAGCGAAAGTCCTATCAGAACCTATCTTAAGCTTGTAACGTTTGCCTTTTATAAAAGGAGAACGCCCCATCCAGAAAACATTTGCCTGAAATTTAGAGCTGACGTAAGGCATTTTTTCCCCTTTTTTTGTCATTATTTCGCCGGGTTTGATGTAAATTTGCGTTTTTAAAGTGAATCCTGTTGCTTTTTCAGGTCCTACTGAATTTCTTTTCGGCGCATTAAATTCTTCTATAGAGTTTATTATAGATTCTTTCCCGGATGGCCAAAAGATTGCAGTATCGCCGACAGATATTGTTCCTGTTTCGACAGTTCCTGCTACTATTCTTCGGTCATCTCCGCCTTCAGTAAATTTATAAATGTCTTGAATCGGCATACGGAAAGGTTTATTAATCTTATCCGCACTTTTTTCAAAAAGATCTACCAATTCAAGGACATTCTTGCCATTATACCAGTTCATATTCTTTGACATTATAGCTATATTATCACCATTTACAGCGCTGATTGGAATAAAAGCCAGAGGTTTTATTTTTAATGTATTTAGAAATTTTGAATATTCTGAAACAAGCTTGTCAAATTTTTCTTTACTGTAATTTACGAGATCCATTTTATTCACAAGCACTGCTATCTGCTTAATTCCGAGCATTGAGAGGAGATAACCGTGCCGTTTGGAATTTTCCATAATTCCTTCATTAGCATCAATTACAAGAAGAGCTGCTTCAGCCCGTGCAGCTCCTGTTACCATGTTTTTCAAAAACTCAATATGCCCTGGTGCGTCCATAATCAGATACTTTCTTTTTGTCGTTTTAAAGAAGCATCTGGCCATGTCAATTGTTATTCCCTGAGCTCGTTCATCTTTCAATGCATCAAGTAAAACGCATATTCAAATGGACGTGCATTTTTTGCACATTGTTCTTTTACCTGTTCGAGTTTGCCTTCAGGTAAAGAATTAGTGTCGGCAAGTAATCTGCCTATTACTGTGCTTTTTCCGTGGTCAACATGACCCACTATAACTATTTTAAAAAATTCAGTTACTTCTTTATTATTCATAAAATATTCCTTTTATAAAATTTATTTTTCATTACATATACCCTTCTCTGCGGAGTGTCTCGAGCCCACCACCATCTTCCTTATCTTGAGCCCGTCCAGAACGTTCTGCGATATTCGCAAATTTTCCGCTTTTTAGTTCTTTTACTATTTCACTTACATTCTTAGCTGTTGATTCTACAGGTCCCGTACATGGTGCGCAACCAAGTGAACGATATCTTTTCCCATTCCCTTTATCAAAATATAATGAAATTATAGGTATATTCTCGCGTTCTATATACTCCCATATATTCAATTCGGTCCAATCAAGGAGCGGATGAATACGAACATGGGTTCCAGGAGCAAAATCAGTTTTATATTGATTCCATAACTCTGGTGGTTGCTCATCAATTTTCCAATCACTTTCTTTATCGCGCGG
>ERZ795060.2972-NODE-2972-length-16262-cov-54.611711_pt1 | contig 16262 bp, 4 predicted proteins | sample MGYA00375144_ERZ795060 | MGnify/ENA primary metagenome ERZ795060 (study PRJEB30189, sample SAMN05720157) | activated sludge metagenome | isolation source: anaerobic digester from wastewater treatment plant | place: Japan | collected 2015-05-15 ...
CTATTATTTTAGTTCATGACCCATTTTATTGGTCTGAAGGCTTATTTGATGAATTTCCACTTACTCTTTCTGGGCATACTCATGGTGGACAATTTGGATTTTTTATTAACGAACAATTAAGACTATCACTAGCTAGTATTAATGGTAAAACTGGCGGTTTATATCCTAATGGGAATAAGAATAATTTGATAATAAATACAGGTTTAGGACACGTGGGTGTTAACTTTCATCTTGGTTTCTCATCTCAAATAGCAGTCATCAAATTACATAAAAAATGATAACTCATATTAAAACAAATGAAAAAATAATATTTTTGACAATAGATGATGCTCCTACCTCTGAATCTACACCACAGACTTTAGAAATTTTAAAATATTATAATGTAAAAGCAACTTTTTTTTGCATTGGAAAAAACATAATAGAAAATCAAAATATTTTTGAAAAAATTTTAAAAGATAAACACTCTATAGCCAATCATTCTTTTTCTCATCAAAATGGATGGAAAACTAGCAAAAATAATTATATTTCAGATGTTAATAAAGGTAAATCATTGACAAATAGTAATATTTTTCGTCCACCATATGGTAAAATTTCTCCACTACAATATTTATTTTTGTATAAAAAAAATAGAATAGTTCTATGGACAATGATGGTTTACGATTTTGATAAAAAAAGAAGTTTAGAAAAAGATAAAAAATTATTAGAAAAATATTTACAACCTGGCTCTATATTTATATTTCATGATAACCAAAAAGCAATTGATAAAAAAAATATATTGCTTCCTTATTTTATAGAATTAGCTCTTAAACTGAATTTTAGTTTCGAACCTATAGATAAATATATTCTATGATTGCATATAATAAATTATAAAATTGTGTTAAGCGTTTTATTAGGAGATAAATTATTATTAATAAAGCAAAAGAGAGAGAGACTATAAATTTGAAAGAAAATTTTTGATATTTTCAAAACAAATATCATTTTAAAGTTTTTCTTTGTCAGCCACACAAAGAAAAAGTAACAAAAGAAAGGTCTCCGCTGGGGAAATGATTTGATAAAACTACGCAATCACTTTATCCTTATTTGGGCAATTCGTGAATTGCCCAAAAGCGAATTTCCTTCAATAGCAAACAATGAAAAACCCTTCATTCAGCAACCAAGCCTACATCTCCTATAGTCTCCTCGTCACCTCGTCATCCCATCTCCCAGTCTCCCCAGTCTCCCCAGTCTCCATGTCATCCAGTCTCCTCGTCATCCACTCTCCCCAGTCATCCACTCTCTTTTTCTATAAAATCTTAATATTTCAGACAAAAAAATTAAAAAAATTTTTTGTATTAAAAAAACTTTGTAAAATTGCATTAAAATTAAAAAAAATGATAATTATGAAAAAGTATTTTTTATTTTTAGCAATGTTATTATTGTCAGTGATCAGCTTTGGACAAGTAGATGTTTTTTTTGAAAATTTCGAAACTCAACCTTATAAAGTTAGCTCATCAGGTAATCCCAGTTGGACTGTGGCAACTAATTTATATACAGATGGTAGTCATAGCTATCATAATGCTCCTGGTGTTAATCAGACAGCTTATTTAACCACAAATTCATTTTCTACTAGTGGTTATGTATATGTGAGATTAGTATTTGATCATATTTGCAAGATAGAATATGTTGATACAGCAAATGTTCAGATTAGTGTAGATGGTGGTGCTACGTGGATTACTTTAAATTCAAGTAGTTATTTAAGTGATGGCACATTGATGAATAATTATGCTTTTTCATCACTTAGTTATATTAATGATTGGCAACCGCTCACTCCTGGTGCTACACCAACAAATGCTTGGTGGAAAACTGAAATGTTTGATATTAGTAGTATAGCAGCTAATAAATCTGATGTTAGAGTAAGGTTTAGACTAAAAGATCAAAATGGTAATGGTGCTGGTAGTTCTGCAGGTTGGTATTTGGATAAAATCAAAGTTTTAGCTTCTTCAGTAGAACTTAATCCTCCATCAATAACTTTATTAACACCCATTTATCAAGATACTTTAACCAATAATCCTGGTCCATACACTATAAAAGCTGAGGTAACAGATGAGACCGGTATATCTCAGGTGCGTTTGTTATGGCGACGAAATAATGGCCCATTAGATAGTGTACAAATGATAAACACTATAAACAATGTTTTTGAAGGTGTAATACCCGCACAGGCTTATAATGGACGTATAGATTATTATATAAAAGCTATTGATAATACTAGTGCCCATAATCAAGGACAAATATCTAATTGGTTTTTTACTAAAAGACTTTTATTACATACTATTACTATCAGCGAAACTTATTATAATATGATGAATGGTTTGCCGCTACACGCAGGATATAAATATAGTTATGGTGGTATGCTATTTAGAAGTGATGAGATAAATTTTCATGGTCCTATTAAAAAAATATCTTTTTTAATAAATACTCCTGCTCCTAATGTAACAATGAATCACCAATATGTATATATGGGTGAGCTCCCTTATAATTCTTTCACTTCTAATCAATTAATCGATACTGCCATCCTTACTAGAACAAAGGGTCCATTTTCTTATACTTGGAATGGCTCTGGATGGCACGATATAGAAATGTCAAATCCTTATAATTACACTGGAAATAATAGTTTATATATTGTCTGGGTTAATAAACAAAATACTTATAATTCTATGAATTGGTCTTTCTATGGCCACAATAGAACTAACACATGTTTGTCTGCATATGATGATAATGCTTTTCCTCCTATACCAGGCCCAGGTAATATTCAAAGTACAAGACCAGATATTAAAATTGTTTTTGAATTACCTATTCATACTAATGATATACAATTTATATCTATTATTGAACCTTCTGGAGTAGTATATTCTAGTAATCAGTATAATATTAAAGGTATTATTAAAAATTATGGTACAGATACTTTGACAAATTTTACTATTAAATATAGTATAAATGGAGTGCAGCAGCCTGATTATTACTGGACAGGTTCTTTACTTACAGATCAAGAAACTACAGTAACTTTTGCAACTGGTATTAGTTTCTCTGCTGGAGAGGTATTAATAAAAGCTTGGACACAAAATCCTAATGGTTTTACTGATGAATATACCTATGATGATACTGCTAAAGTTGTTTTAAATTGCTGTAATGCTGGCTATGCAGGTACATATACTATTAATAGTTCACAAGCTACAGGTGGTAGTAATTTTAATAATTTTAATGATGCTTTTGATGCTATTAGTGAATGTGGATTAGCAGGTCCAGTGATTTTAGAAATTATGGATACTCTTATTAATTCTTCTATAACTATCCCTACTTTACCTAATTTATCTCCTATTAATACATTAACTATTAAACCACATGTAGGCACATACGTTACTTTAAAATCTGATACTTCTGATTATACAATAAGATTTTTAGCAACTCACAATGTTATATTAGACGGCTCTGATGGTACAGGTTCTATTCTATTAACTGTAAAACATTCAAAATCTAGTGGATCTGTAGCTCCTATATTAGTTTCGAGTACAGATAATATTGCCTCCAAGAGTATTACAATAAAAAATGTAAATATAGAAAGTGGTCATAATAGTTCTGACGCAAAAGGAATATTTATAGGCGGAACTACATCATCAACTCAGGGCAAAGGTAATGATAGCATTGTCATTACTAATGTTAATATTCAAAAAGCATATTATGGCATATATAGTTGGGGGACATCAGATAATCCTAATACAAGAATTTTTATTACTAATAATACTATTGGATCTAATATTCAAAATAAATTGATTAGTTATACAGGAGTATATTTGTTATATAATGAAAATGTTAAAATCAATAATAATCATATTTTTAATATTAAAACAATTAATAATTCACCAAAAGGTATTTATTCATTAGGTGAAAATGTTAATGTAGAAATTAAAAATAATAATATTCATTCTATTTGGTATAATGGAACTGGTTCTTATGCTGGACAAGGTATATATTTAAGTAATACTAATAATAATACTAATACTATTATTGCTAATAATATGATTAGTGATATAGGAGGTAAAGGTGATGCAAATGTTAATACAATCTCTGGTATCACTATTTCTGGAACTACGGGTGGCGTATCTATTTATTTCAATTCAATAAATCTCTTTGGCTCTTATTCTAATACTAATCCTGTATATACTACTGGTATTTATGTTAATTTAAATGCAACTAATATAGATTTAAGAAATAATATTATTTCTAATAGTATGATTAATACCTCAAATAATAGCTCTAAATCTTATGCATTATATAGCTCAGCTAATGTAAGTGCATACACTTATATCGATTATAATGATTACTTTGCTTATGGTTCACAGGCTGTATTAGCATATATGAACTTTTTAGATAGATTAACTTTGGCAAGTTTACAAGCTGCTTCTGGTCAAGATGAACATAGTATAGTAACAAATCCTAACTTTTTTACTCCTATAGATTTGCATACTGACGAATTTAGTCTATATGGTGTAGGTACACCAATACCTAATATTACAACTGATTTTGATGGAGACCCTCGAGATACTGATAATCCTAGTATTGGTGCTGATGAATTAATATTATATCCTAGTAATTTAAAACTTTATTCATTAGTTTCACCTCAAATAGATAATTGTGGATTAACTAATAATGAAAATATAAAGTTCAAAGTAATTAATTTGGGAGCTAATAATGTAACTTCATTCCAAGCTACATATATAATTAATGGTAATACACCTGTAACACAAACTTTTACAGGTAATTTAGCATTTTTAGATACTTTATTATGTACTTTCACTGTACCTGCAGATTTTTCTAGTAATGGGAATTATAATTTTACTTTATTCGTATCGATATTAAATGATGCAGATCTTGACAATGATACTATAAGGACTATTATTTCTAATGGGCATAATTTTGCTAGTGGACCATATACAATGAGTTTTGAACCTAATGAACCATATAATTTATGGAGTTATGTAGATCTAGGTAATGATGGTTATAGTTGGGAATTTCCAAATTATGATATTGCTAATGCTCATTCTGGTTCTTATTCTGCTAAATTTAATAATGGCACTTCTAATAATAATAAAGATTGGCTTTTCACAAGATGTTTTAATTTATCTAGTAGCGAATTGTATGAGATTACTTATTGGTATAAAGCCAGTTCAACTACTAGTAATCATAGTTTTTATGTAGTATATGGTAATAGTCCTGCACCTAATAATTTAACCTATATTGATACTATAAATAATATTAATAATACTAATTATGTGATGGCTACAGTTAGGTTTAGTGTACCTACTAATGGTATTTATTACATTGGATGGGGTATGAATAGCTCTGCCAATATTAATGCTTTATATTTAGATGATATAAATATAAAGATGGTAGCTCCATATGATGTATCACTTGATAATGTTTTATCGCCAGTAACTGATTGTGGATTAGGTGAAATGAACATCACTGTACAAGGTAAAAATATGGGCTCTGCCCCTGTATCTAATATACCAATAAGCTATTCAGTAAATAATTCTCCAACAGTAATTACTGAAATTTATAATAATACGGTTAATCCAGGTGAAACATTTACTCATACATTCTCTACATTAGAAAATTTCGCAGCTACAACAAATGATATTAATTTCACTATAACAGCTTGGACAAGTTTAAATAATGATGTTATTTATTACAATGATACTGTAGTTTACCATTTCACAAGTAGATTATCCCCACAACCACCTCTTGTATATTCTCAAACAATCTTGGTAGATACTAGTGCTACCTTAACCGCATATACACCTAATGGTACAATAGCTTTATGGTATGCAGATCAATTAGGGAATAGTCTTTTACATATAGGCAATCAATATACAACTCCTATTTTACAAGATACCACAGTCTATTATGTAGCTTCAAAATTTGTAAAACCAGAAGCTATCATTGGAGATATGAATAGCCAAGATGAAATAGATTATGCTCCTATTTATGGACAATACAATTATAGCTATGCAGGAATGATTTATTTGTCTAATGAAATTGGACAATCAGGGCTAATAGACACAATTAGCTTTTATGTAAATAATATGTCTAATTCTATATTCTATAACCAAAAAATATATATGAGTGAGACATATTTATCATCTTATGAATCATATGAAATACCAGATACATTACAAATGCAAATGGTATATAATGGAAATATAGAGATTAATAATTATGGATGGGTGAAAATACCATTACAAGTACCATTTGATTATTCTGGAGGACAAAATTTACATATCTTTTGGAGAAATAATAATGGTTTTTCTAGTAGTAATTATCCAATTTTTAAAGCTACATCATTTGAAGATCCTAGATTAATAGTTAATGCTAGTAATAATGTTAATGATTTGTATAGCAATGCTTCGTTAGATAATAATTTACCTAATTTACGTATTTCTTGGAATACCTGTCAAAGTTCTTTGACTCCTGATACAGTTTATGTTGTAGATTCTGCACCATATGAATTATCTATTTCAGAAATTTTATACCCAAAAGATTGTGCTTTCCCTAATACCAATATAAGTATACGTTTACGTAATGATGGTGATCAATCTATACCTGCTGGTATAAATCTTACATGCATTGTAAATGGTACCACTATATCAGGTACTACTACAGATCCTATATTAGCTCATAGTTCATTAGATTATACTTTTACTACTCCTATTAATATTAATTTTATTAATAATCAAGCTACACTAAACATTAAAGTATATCATAATGCACCACAATATAGTCTGACAGTGTTTAATGATACTCTAGAAATTAATAAAAATGTTTTTCAGCAAGCAAGTGATCCTATAGTACATAATTTTACTACTGCTAATGGATTGCCAGCTGTTTTAACTGCCGACCCACAGCCAGGATTTATACATATGTGGTTTGAGGATGAATTAGCTAATAATTTTCTGACTATAGGTGATACTTTAATAACTCCTCCGCTTTTCGATACGACTGTTTATTATATTAGATCTTTAGGTATATCTAATTCCTATTTTGTAGGAGACACTAATACATCAATTACGTCTTATGATTTACCTGTAAATGGTACCTATGAATATTCTTTTGGTAGCAGTATTTATTTAGCTGAAGAAATAGGTGCAAGGGGATATATAGATACTTTATCTTATTTCTTGACAGACGTATATTCAGATTTCACATTATCTAATCAAAAAATTTTCATAAAAGAAACTTCACTTAATGAACATATTTCGACTAGCATGCCTGATACTACTGATATGACAAAAGTATTTGATGGTACAATTTTATTAAGTGGTGAAGGTTGGCAAAAAATAGCATTACAAAATCCTTTTTATTATAGTGGTGAAAATAATTTACAAATAGTGTGGGTAAGTAATAGTGGTACTTTTCAAAGCTATTACGTTACTTTTTTAGTTACTCCAGTTAATACTAATAGAGGGTTAAGTACTTATTCATCTTATTTACCATTATCTGATGGTACTTTATATAGCTATATACCTAATATTAAATTTAATATTAGACATTGTCCTAGCAATTTAGTACCAGATACTGCTTTTGTAATATCTCCTTCATATGAATTAGGTATTTCTGATATATTAGTTCCACTTAATGATAATTGTTATGATAATAATGTAAATATTTCTGTTAGATTAACAAATAATGGTACAATGCAGATACCGGCTGGTGTTTCTTTATCTTGTGTCTACAATGGCTCTAATACTATAAATGCTACCACTACTGAACCAATATTACCTAACAGTTATCTTGATTTTACATTTTCTACCCCTATTTTTGTTAATTACATTAATAAAAAAGCTGAAATTAATCTAAAAATATATCATAGTGCACCTATCTATTCATTGGTTACTTTTAATGATACTATTACAGCTAATATAACTTTAAAACAAAAACCTATTCCACCAACTGTTCAAAGTGATACTGTAATATATAATTCTCCTGCTACACTGGTTGCTAATTCTCAAGATAATTTCCCTATTGGTTGGAGTACAGATTCATTAGGTAATAATATAATTTATGTAGGTAATAATTTTGTAACTCCTCCTCTCACTGATACAACTGTTTATTATGCAGCAACTTATAATTCTAATAATACTATAATTGGAAATATGAATAGCACTAGTACATCCTATGAAATTCCTTTTAATGGTTGGTATGATTATAATTATTCTAGCATGATTTATCTATCTAGTGAAATAGGTGGAGCCAGTTATATAGATACTATAGCATTTTATGTAGCTGATGGTCCTTCAGATTATATTGTTAATAATCAAAAGATCTATATGAAAGAAGTAACTTATAATCAACACACTTCATATAATTTGCCAGATACTAATAGTATGCAGAGGGTTTTTGTTGGTGATATTAATTTCAATGGTACTGGGTGGCAAAAAATAGTTTTACAGCATCCATTTAGCTATTCTGGAAATAATAATTTACAAATAGTTTGGTTAAATTATGATGGTTCATATTCTTCACCTTTTCCTAAATTTTTAGTTACAGATGTTTCGGGTAATAGAGGTTTATATAAACATCAAGATGGTAGTTTCCCACAAACACCGGGCAATTATGCTACCTATGTTCCTAATATTATGTTACCAGTTTTTGATTGTTCTAGTGATTTAGTTGCAGATACAGCTTATGTAGTAGTACCACCTTACGAGTTAGAATTATCAGAACTTTTGTATCCTATAAATAATGAGTGTACACCAAGTAATGTAAATGTATCTGTAAAACTAAAAAATAATGGTAATAGCACAATACCTACAGGTGTTGGTATTAGATGTATTTTAAATGGTTCTACAACCATAGATGGATATACCACTACACCTATATTACCTCAAGGTTCTATCATTTTCACTTTCCCGTCTACTATTGCAATACCTTTTGTTAATGGTATAGCTAATGTCAATTTTAAAATTTATCCAATCAATAATACTTATTCTCCTGTTCCCATTAATGATACTATAAATGAAAATATATTTTTAAAATTAGATCCAGCTAATCCTGTTGTAGATCCTGTAACTATTAATTATGGTTATTCTACTACTTTAAATGCTATATTACAAGATAATATACCTATATATTGGTTTGCAGATCCTAATGGTAACAATTTATTACATATTGGCAATAGTTATACTACACCTATACTTTATGATACTACTACTTATTATGTAGCAGCTATTGGTTCAGCTAAAAAAATTATAGGAAACGTAAATAGTAGCACGACTTCTACTTATTTACCAGCATATGGTTTTTATAATTATAGTTATTCGAGTATGATCTATCTAAATAGTGAGATAAATGGTGGTGGTTTAATAGATTCTATAGGTGTATATGTAGCTAGTGGTTCTAATAACTATATTATGAACAATCAAAAGATATATTTCAAAGAAATAAGTGAAACATCGCATATATCTACTGCTTATCCTGATATTACGACTATGAGTTTAGTATATGATGGTACAGTGACATTTAATAGTAGTGGTTTGCATAAAATAGGCTTAACTCATCCATTTAATTATTCTGGTTCTAATAATTTACAGATAGTATGGCTTAATTACGATGGCACCTGGAGTTCTGGGTATCCATATTTTGTGCAGACAACTGTTACTGGTAATAGAGGTTTGTACAATTATTCTGATGCAGGTATGCCTACTACTAGTGGAACCTTTGCATCTTATGTACCTACCTTGTGGATGAATATATCTGGCTGTACTAGTGATACTATACCTGTTTATGTTAATGTAGCAAATATTCCTACTATAGATATTGGTGTTTCAGATATAAGCCTCCCACCTGATACTGGCATAGAGCTCTCTAATGCAGAAACTGTTAAGATAATAATTAAAAATTATAGACCTGATGATCTAAATAATGTAACTTTTGATGTAGCATATGTACTTAATGACACTGTTACTGTTATAGAACAATTTAGTGGTAATATACCAGCTAATGATACAGTATCGTATGTATTTAGCCAACCTGCAGATTTAAGTTTTATAGGTACACATAAACTAAAAGCATATACAGATTTAAGTACAGATGAATTTCATTTAAATGATACATTAACAAAATTTGTTATCAATAAATTAGCACCATATTGTACATCTACAGCTATTTATCCAGACTATATGGATATATGCAGAGTGAAAATAGGTAATTTCGAAAATTATAGTACTTTTAGTAATGCATTATATACTGATTTCACAACTATTAATCCTATAGTTTTATCACAAGGGCAAAATTTAGATTTAGAAATAGATGTATGTGATGGTGGAACTAATTATTATGATAGCTATGTTAGAGTATTTATAGACTGGGATCAAAACGGACAATATGATGTACCTAATGAGATAGCATATGAAAGTTTAGTACCAGCAGGTAGTAGCATAACAATATCTGGTGATATTTCTGTGCCAGATGATGCTATATTAGGATTTACAGGGGTAAGGGTAGTAGTGATGAGAGGTACTACACCACCAAATCCTTGTACAACTTATAATTATGGTGAAACAGAAGATTATATGGCATATATAATGCCCCCATCTGATTTTGATGCTGCTATTACTAATGTAGAAATAGATTATATGCAATATGTTAATACTACTGCAGAAGCAATTTTGAAAATAAATAACTTTGGACTAAATCCTATTACCTCATTTAATATAATCTCTGAACATAATGGACTAATAGTAGATACCATACAGTGGAATGGTACATTACTACCTGATACTTTTGTAATTGTAAATGTTAGTGATATACCTGTATCATATCAAAATAATACTATTTGTTTTACTGTAGAAGCTTTACAAGATGATGTTGCATTTAATAATTCTAAATGTAAAGATTATTATGGATTGCCTTCTGTAGTAATTTTTGAAGATAATATGGATGGTTCGACACAGCTTGTAGGTGATGATTCAGGTCTATGGGAACATGGAGAACCACAAGGCACAATAATAGATGAAGCTCATTCTTCTCCAAATGTATGGATGACCAAATTAGCAGAACCATATCCAGATAACACGCAAGGATTTTTAAATTTCCCAATATTAAATTTAGCTACAGTTACCGATCCTTATCTATCATTTTATTACTGGGTAGAAAGTGAGCCTAACTATGATGGTGCTTACATTCAGTATTCATTAAATAATGGTACAACCTGGCAAACTCTTGGTAATATAAGTGATCCAAATGGATATAATTGGTACAATTCTACACTTTCTAATGGGTTAAAAGCTTTCTCTGGTTCTAGTGGTAAATGGATGCCCGCTTTTCTAAAAATGAGTGAGTTATCTAATAAAGCAAATGTGAGATTAAGGATTGGTTTTTATTCTGATGCTGCTATTAATAATGATGGTTTTGCTATCGATGATATCAAAATAACTACAGATAATTTACCAAATAATGTTGCATTAGTAGACATTATATCTCCAACTTCTCCTACTACTACAGGATCAGCTCAGCATGTTACTGTTAAAATAGCTAATGTGGGTAGTAATGCAGTTACAAATGTACCAGTAGGATATAAATTAAATACTTCTAATACTGCTGTATTAGAAACTTATAATGGCTCTATAAATCCAGGTGATACAGTTACTTATACATTTAATAATACTTTTGTGGCTCCGCATATAGATTATATGTTGTGTGCTTTTACTCGTCTAAGTATCGATCAAATAAATAATAATGATACTCTATGCATTAATATAAATTCATTACCTGCTAATTATGATGTAGGAGTAATTCAAATATTGTCACCTGTTGATTCTACTCTAGTAGGGCAGCCTTTAAGTGTAAAAGTTGTAATTAAAAACTTTGGAACTAATGCAGTGTCTAATATACCAATTAGATATCAATTGAATTATGCTAATGATAGAGAAGATATCATAAATGAAACTATTAATCCTGGGGATACAATACATTTCACTTTTTCTGAAGAATATATTGGACCAACTATTCAATATGTTTTATGTGCTGAAACTATGCTACCCAATGATGAATATGAGCAAAATAATGCTATTTGTGTTACAATGGGGACATATGTTGGCATTGATGAACTAACATTAAATAATGATATTATTGTTTATCCTAATCCTAGTACTGGAGAATTTATATTAAAAATAAATGCTAATGCGTCAGTAGATGCTAATATTACTGTGAGAAATATTTTAGGTGAAATCGTGTATAGTGAAAATATTTTATTAACTGAAAGTACTAACAAAATTAAATTAGACCTCAATAATCAAGCATCTGGTGTCTATTATTGTTCTATTAAAATACTCGATAAAATTTACAATGTGTTACTTAATATTCAAAAGTAAATTTTAAAATATATAAAAAGGGCATTTAAATTTAAATGCCCTTTTTTGTTTTTATACCAAGTTGCATTCATATATGGAAACAGTGGAAAGGTTAAAAAATGATGGTATTTTGTGCTCTCTGTGCCTTCTTTGTACGCTTTGTGGTTAAATATAATATTGTGCCAATAAACGCAACTTAGTATAAGTTTTAAACATATTATAAATTACAAAAATCAGATTTCTAACAGATAATAATATAAATGAATAAGGTTTAGCAGTGGAGGAGTTGAGGAGGGATGGGTGATGAAGTAAAAGGTTTAAAGGTTTAAAGGTTTAAAGGTTTATAAGTGTATAAGTGTAGGAGTTTAGGAGTGTAAGAGTTTATAAAATTGAAAGTTAATCACAAAGGCAAACTGCTCATTTCGTCTCCCAGTCTCTCAGTCTCCCCGTCTCCTCGTCTCATAGTCTCCCAGTCTTATAACCTTCTCGTCATCTCATCTCCAAGTCACCCAGTCACCCAGTCTCCTCGTCACCCAGTCACCCTGTCTCTTTTCACTCTTTCACCTATTCTACTATAAAAAATTAAATATAAATAAGAAATTAATAAAATGCTATAAGCATATTGCATATTAATTTTATCACTTAGCCATCCAAAGAATGGACCCATGATAGCACCACCTATGATTCCCATTATCAGAAGTGCAGAGACGATTTCTGCTTTATCACCGGAATTTCTGATAGCTATAGGCCATATGCTAGGCCACATTATTGAATGTGCAAAACCTAATACAGGAACAGCAAATACAGAAATGTTTCGTGGTAATATTAAAATGGCAATTGTTATCATGATTCCTAAAATACTGAAAAGCATTAGCATTTTTTCTTGTGAAATATATTTGGGTATTAGAACTATTCCTAGCAAATAGCCTATTATCATCCCAGCCATTACATATGAAGTGAAATAGTGTGGAGTACTTAAATCTATGCACCAGTTGGCGATACATAAATTTAATGGTTGTAAATTAGACGTTTGTGCATATGCTACGCTGCTATCTCCTGCTATTACTTCTGCTCCTACATATAAAAATATCGCTATAAATCCTAACCATGAATGTGTAGGTATACCTCTGAAAGAGTATTTTTGTTTTTTTGTTTTTTCTCTTGTATCTACTGGCTTCATAGCATAGAATATAAACATTAAAGCTATTAAGCAAATAGCCATTATTAGGTATGGTGATATTATAGAATGTGCTAAATTATCTAAATAAACGATTCTATCTGCTGCTGATAGCTGACTAATGTGTGAACTAATGTCTTGTGCTTTAGTAGAGCCAAATAATACTCCTCCTAATATCAAACCACCTAATGCTCCAGCTATTTTATTTGCTATTCCCATGATGCTAATTCTTTTAGCTGCACTTTCTATGGATCCTAATAGTGTAACATATAGATTAGATGCAGTCTGCATTAGAGTCAAGCCAGCTCCTTGCAGAAATAATCCTATTAAAAATATAGGAAAAGATCTGTATATGGCTGCAGGTATAAATATCAATGAGCCTAATATTATCAAACCTAATCCTATCAATATGCCTCTGATTAATGATATTCTCTCTAATAATAATGCTGATGGAATGGCTAATAAAAAATATGATATATAAAAAGCTGCTGTTACTAAGAAGGCTTCAAACCATCCTATTTCGCAAATTATCCTGAAATATGGTATCAGTATGCTATTCAGCCATGTAAAAAATCCAAATACAAAAAATAATATTCCTATACTCAATAGTGAACGCCTCTCACTCACTCTATCTATAGCTGTATTCATCTTTTATTTTTTTTAATTAAATTGACAAAATTATGATTTTTTTATTTAATTTTTTTAAAAAAATATAATATTTGCAATACTACACAGCAGTATTTGTTAGTTCCTTAATGTTTATTGACTTGTTATTTTGTTGCTATTTCATAAATAATATTGCTAAATAATAAAAAACTACGAAATTTGCAAAAAATAAATATTATGGCTCAAGATAATGAACTATTCAAAAAACTTGTTTCACATTGCAAAGAATATGGTTTCATATTCCCATCTTCAGAAATTTATGACGGTTTATCAGCTGTATATGATTATGGACAGTATGGCGTAGAGCTCAAAAATAATATAAAGCAATATTGGTGGAGAAGCATGATTCAGTATCACGAAAATATTGTTGGAATAGATGCTGCGATATTGATGCATCCTAAAGTATGGAAAGCTAGTGGACATGTGGATGCATTCAATGACCCATTAATAGACAATAAAGATAGCAAAATCAGATACAAAGCCGATCAGCTAGTAGAAGATTATATCGAAAAACTTTATGAAAAAGCAGAAAAAGAAGTAGAGAAAGCTAAAAAACGCTTCGGAGATAATTTCGATGAAAAATTATTTAGAGATACTAATGAAAAAGTAAAAAAATATACTGATGAAGCTAAAGAAATTACTGATAAATTAGTAAAATTATTAGAAGAAAACAATTTAGCTGGACTGAAGCAATTAATCGAAGAACTAAAGATAGTTTGTCCTGTCAGTGGTACTAGTAATTGGACGGAGGTTAGACAATTTAATTTAATGTTTAGCACTCAGCTGGGTAGTACTGCAGAGGATACAATGACAATATATCTAAGACCAGAAACTGCGCAAGGTATTTACGTGAATTATTTAAATATATTAAAAACCTCTAGGCAAAAAGTACCTTTTGGTATAGCTCAAATTGGCAAAGCATTTAGAAATGAAATTGTAGCTAGACAATTTATTTTTAGAATGAGAGAATTCGAACAAATGGAAATGCAATATTTTGTGAAACCAGGCACAGAAAAAGAATGGTTCGAATATTGGAAAGAGCAAAGAATGCAATGGCATCTTTCATTAGGAATACCTAAAGAAAAATATCGCTGGCATGAGCACGAAAAATTAGCTCATTATGCTAATGCTGCTGTAGATATAGAATATGATTTTCCATTTGGATTCAAAGAGCTAGAAGGCATTCACTCACGTACAGATTATGACCTCAAGCGACATCAAGAGTTTAGTGGTAAAAAAATGTTGTACTTCGATCCTGATATTCAAGATTCATATATTCCTTATGTAGTAGAAACATCTGTTGGTTTAGATAGAACTATTTTGGCAGTACTATCATATGGTTATACTGAAGAGACTTTAAGTGATGGCAGTACTAGAGTAGTGCTTCAAATACCAGATTTCTTAGCACCTATTAAAGTTGCTATTCTACCATTAGTTAAAAAAGATGGTATGAATGACTATGCATTAAATATTTTTAATGATCTTAAAAAATATTATCTATGCCAATATGATGAGAAAGACAGCATAGGAAGACGCTATCGCCGACAGGACGCTATCGGTACACCATATTGCATCACTGTGGATGGACAAACCTTAGAAGATAATACTGTAACAATAAGAGAAAGAGATAGTATGCTACAAGATCGCATTCCTGTTGATAATATTAGAAAATATTTACATGATAAATTAAATGTGATATGAAAAAAGAAAATAAAATTATTGAAAATATTAATTCAGATGTATTAGTAGAACTCGTAAATGCTAATATTAACATACAGGATAGAATAGTTCTACAAGGTGTATCTCTTAGATTGAAAAAAGGAGATTTTATCTATTTGATAGGAAAAACAGGAAGTGGTAAATCTTCATTATTAAAAACATTATATGCCGATCAACCTTTTAATGGAGATAAAGGAATAGTACTGGGCTATGATTTAAAAAACATCAAACCAAAACAAATTCAAGAGTTACGAAGAAAAATAGGTATTATTTTTCAAGATTTTCAATTATTAATAGATAGAAATGTAGAAAAAAAC
>ERZ795060.2974-NODE-2974-length-16252-cov-18.648330_pt1 | contig 16252 bp, 12 predicted proteins | sample MGYA00375144_ERZ795060 | MGnify/ENA primary metagenome ERZ795060 (study PRJEB30189, sample SAMN05720157) | activated sludge metagenome | isolation source: anaerobic digester from wastewater treatment plant | place: Japan | collected 2015-05-15 ...
AGTTTTCCGGTTATTTCAGCGTCATATTCACCATGTGGTGTGTTCACCACATAGCGTTCTTTATGTTCTGCGATGATTCTTCCTATCTCAAAATGTTGCAGGTTGTGCTCAATCCGCAGTTGTTCTAATGTTTCATTGTAGCCTAAATTTTCAAGATTCATTTATGTATTTCCATAAATTGAGCTAAGTACCATGAAATATATCGAAACAAGAATTCACTGGTACACAATATTACTCTAACCATTGCAGTGATGGGGTGTCAATATTTAATTTATCTATGAAATTTTTAAATTGGTTTTCTAAAGCTATCATCTCATCTTTAGCTACAATAGTATGCTTTGCCATTGCAAACTCCGCAATTTTTGTATTCATAATTATCATAAAAATTGGAACTATAATATATGTAGGTAAATAATAAAAATTTAGCTTAAAGGGTGTTATGGGTATCTTCATCATTTTCAAAACTTTAAAACACTCCCTGGTTGCTAATACCATCATTTTAATTGTTTTATATGATTGTGCCAGTTTGTAGTTATCAGAATTAAATTTATATAGTGCTTTTGAAATGGGCATTACAACTGCAATATGCGTTTTTTGCCATGCATCCATATTGCTGCATATTTCTGGTGAAAATTTTGCTTTTTTAAAAATATTGGTTAATGTTAATAATCTTTGTGTCTTTTTACCACTGAGTTCACCAAATGTTGTTGATTGAAATAATTTAGAAATTCCTTTACCAATAAAATAATTTACAATACCATTCAGCCTTTCACCTCCAGCCGAAGGGAAGCCAATCAAAATGCGTTCGTAGCCTACGGCGTTAATATATTTGTCATATCCAGAAGGATTATTGATTACAAACACAATGTTTTTTGATTTATTTTTTGCAAGAACAGGTAAAATTGAATCGATTTGAGTATATTGAACTGCTACAATGATATAATCATAGATATCATCAGGGTAAAGGTTTTGTATCAATTCAGGATAATACGTTTCAATTGTGCCCGTAATAACATTTTTTAGTATCAAACCATTGGATTTAAGTTCGTTATACCTTTCATTTCGTGCCAGTACTGTAACATTAAATCCTGCTTTAATAAGTTTACCAGCAAAAATACTACCTATAGCTCCGGCTCCATACACTAATATTTTCATCATTGTCTCCTTGATGTTATTTACCATATTGCAAGGTCTTAATTCAATATAGCACATGATTGATATTGATATACAATTTTGTATAAAAACAAAATTGACGAATTCTTGTTCAATACTTTCCCAATTTTTATTTGACACAATCTCAAATGAATTAACCATACTACATTACCAGCACATACAGTTTGTTGTTGTGAAATTTCAGTAAAATGTGATAGATAAGTAACTATGATAAAAATAGGAACACGGGGTAGTGCACTGGCGTTGTGGCAAGCTCATTTTGTGGCAGGCCAGCTCACACAGGAACATACAATAGTCACCATAAAAACAAAGGGTGATCGCATACAAAATGTGTCCTTTGATAAAATTGAAGGCAAAGGTTTTTTTACCAAGGAACTGGAAGAGGCCCTGTTATCAGGAACTATCGACATGGCTGTGCATTCCATGAAGGACCTGCCAACCGATGACACGCCTGGACTTACCATTGCAGCGGTCACAAAACGTGAGGACCCTTCCGATGTAATCATTATACGGCCTGAAGCATATAGAGCAAACCACTGGTTTCCGCTAAAAGAAAATACAAAAGTTGGAACAAGCTCACTGCGAAGGGTGGCACAGCTGAAACGAATTTTGTCGTCAGCGGAAGCCATGCCACTCAGAGGCAATGTGCCCACACGCATCCGTCGCCTGCGCGAAGCTAAGTTTGATGCCATCATACTGGCAAAAGCGGGATTAAAACGGTTGGGTGTTGATCTGTCGGGGTTTTACAGTATGGTGCTGCCATTCAGCTACTTTTTGCCTTCACCAGGACAGGGTGCGCTTGCTATACAGGTACGCAGTTATGACAAAACAGCAATTGAAGCAGTAACGCATCTTCATGATGAAGCAACAGCAAAATCAGTTCAGGCTGAGCGACAGTTCCTGAAAGCGTTTGGTGCAGGCTGCCACGTGCCATTAGGCGCATTTGCACATTGTGTTGATGAAACAATTATACTTACCGGTGTCATTCTTTCAGTTGACGGAACTCGGTATTTTCGCCATACTGTTGAAGATACTGACCCACAACGAGCAGGCGACAGGTTAGCACGCTTTATGATTGAGCAGGGAGCAGAAAAACTACTATGAAACAACATGGATTTGTGTATTTAGTAGGAGCAGGTCCCGGTGATCCGGGTCTCATTTCGGTTAAGGGCAAAGAGTGCATTGAAAAAGCTGATTGCATTATCTACGACTATTTAGCAAATCCAGTATTATTGCAACACACCCGCGCCGAGCTTATCTATGTGGGCAAGCAGGGAAGCCAGCACACGCTGTCGCAGGAAGAGATTAACAGACTCATTGTGCAAAAGGTGCGCGAAGGTAAAGTGGTGGTGCGATTAAAGGGTGGTGATCCATTTATCTTTGGCAGGGGCGGTGAAGAAGCAGAAGAATTAATAGCAGCAGGTATAGCCTATGCGATAGTTCCCGGTATATCGTCCTTTTACTCGGCACTGGCTTATGCGGGCATCCCCATAACTCACCGTGATTATGCAGCAAGCTTTGAAGTAATCACCGGACACAGGCGAGCTGATGGCACTGAAGATATCACATTACCTGATTACAGCCAGCAGAAAACATACACATTTCTTATGGGAATGAAAAACTTAGATACCATCTGTAAGCGACTGATACAGGAAAAAAATTTCCCGGCGCAAACACCAATCGCAGTGGTTACCTGGGGAACCTTGCCAAAACAAAAGGTGGCAACCGGCACACTGGAAACTATTGCCTCAGAAGTAGAAAAGGCTGGATTAACGCCACCAGCCATTATTGCAATAGGCAGGGTAGTAAGCTTGCGAAATACGTTGCGCTGGTATGACACCTTGCCGCTATTTGGCAAAAAAGTGGTGGTGACGCGCACGCGTGAGCAGGCAAGCGTTCTTTCCAGACGGTTGTATGAGTTAGGTGCTGATGTGGTGGAGTTTCCTACCATAGCAATAACAAAATTGCCGGAACTATCGCCACTCCATAATGCTTTGAACAGGTTGCATGATTATGACTGGATTGTATTCACATCACAGAATGCGGTGAGCATTTTCTTTGAAGAATTGTTTGCGTTAGGTTTGGATGCGCGCTCATTGCGGTGTAAGGTGGCAGCAATTGGTCCTGCAACACGTGATGCATTACGGGCATATGCAGTAGTTGCTGATCTGATGCCACAGGAGTATGTGGCCGAAAGCCTGGTGGATGCGTTTAAGGGTGTGGATATTGAAGGCAAAAAAATTCTTGTTCCCTGTTCGGTAAAAGCACGGGCTGCATTGACTCAAGGCCTGCAACAGGCAGGAGCGCAGGTGGAAAGAGTGCATATCTATGATGCTACCAGGCCTGAAGTAACACCTGCAATGCTACAGCAAGTGCAGAATGCTGACATCATTACATTTACCAGTTCATCAACGGTGCGCAATTTTGTGGAGCTTGCAGGAACCACTACAGCAACAGTTGCCTGCATAGGTCCAATCACAGCAGATGAGTGCATAAAACAGGGACTATCGCCACATATTATTGCAAAAGAATATACTATAGAAGGATTGGTGCAGGCTATACTGGAGTACTTTACAGGATAGTTTTTTACATTTCATTATTATAGGAGTACTACTATGCATCCCTATTACAGGCCACGGCGTTTACGTGAAACAGAAGTAATACGAAATCTTTGTGCTGAAACAGTTCTTGATTACAATAAACTCATCATGCCCTATTTTGTGATTGAAGGGAGCAATATTGCCCAGCCCATTGAGTCAATGCCAGGAGTAAGCCGCCTATCAATTGATAATCTTTTGAAAACATTGGAAGCTGATGTTGCGTCAGGTGTACAGTCTATTATACTCTTTGGCATTCCGTATGAAAAAGATGAAAAAGCCAGTGGTGCGTATGATGATAATGGTATAGTACAGAAAGCCTGCAGGGAAATAAAAAAACATTTTAAACACATAACTATTATTACTGATGTGTGCCTGTGTGAATACACAAGCCATGGCCATTGTGGCATGGTAGTTAATGGTAGGGTAGATAATGACAGTACATTGGAACTGCTGGCCAAAACAGCTGTTTCGCATGCACAGGCAGGTGCTGATGTGGTAGCACCATCGGATATGATGGATGGCCGCATTGAAGCAATACGAACAGCACTTGATGAAGCAGGATTATTTCATATTCCCATTTTATCATATGCTGCAAAATATGCTTCGGCTTTCTATGGACCATTCAGGGATGCAGCAGGGAGCGCACCGCAATTTGGTGATAGGCGTAGCTATCAGATGGATTTCAGAAATGCACGTGAAGCGTTGAAAGAGGTGTATCTTGATATTGAAGAAGGTGCTGATATTGTCATGGTAAAACCTGCACTTGCATACTTAGATATACTATACCGTGTTAAACAGGCGGTAGATGTTCCCGTATGCGCCTACAATGTGAGTGGTGAGTATTCAATGGTAAAAGCTGCAGCCACATTAGGGTTTGGTGATGAGGCACGCCTGGTACGTGAAATTATGACAGCAATTTTTAGGGCTGGAGCCGATATGGTGATTTCATATCATACCGTTGATATCCTGAAAAACAGGTGGTTTGATTAGTTTATGTAAGGGGGGATTATGGCATTGCATACATCACGGTCAAAAGAACTTTATGAAGAGGCATGTAAATATATGCCTGGCGGTGTTAACTCACCAGTGCGTGCATTTCGTTCGGTTGGTGGGCATCCACTGTATTTTAAATTAGGCAAGGGTAGTCATATCATTGATGAAGATGGTAATGATTTTATTGATTACTGCATGTCATGGGGACCGCTTATTTTAGGGCATGCTGATAATGATGTTGTTAAAGCTATTCAGAAAGTAGCTGAAAATGGCACAAGCTTTGGTGCACCACATGAAGGGGAGATAAGCATCGCGCGAATGGTGGTTGAATCATTCCCTGGTATTGAAAAAGTTCGCTTTGTTAACTCTGGTACTGAGGCAACCATGAGTGCTATCAGACTTGCACGCGGGTATACTGGCAAAAGCAAGATAATAAAATTTGATGGTTGCTACCATGGCCATGCTGATCATCTGCTGGTTGCTGCAGGTTCAGGGCTTGCAACCTTTGGTATGCCCGATTCAGCTGGTGTAACCAGGGACAATGCCAGAGACACCATGGTAGTGAAATATAACGACATAGATGCCTTACATCAGGTACTATCGCACAACGATGATGTTGCGTGCTGTATCATGGAGCCGGTATGTTGTAACTACGGGCTTATTCTTCCAAAAAAAGATTACCTGAAGCAGGTGCGGGAGCTATGTACAAAACATAAAGTTCTTTTGATATTTGATGAGGTTATTACTGGTTTCAGGCTTGCCCGTGGTGGTGCACAGGAGCGTTTTGGTGTACAGGCTGACATAACAACACTTGGTAAAATTATTGGCGGGGGACTACCTGTTGGTGCTTACGGGGCATCGTCTGAAATTATGGCAAAGGTTGCCCCCGATGGGCCTGTGTATCAGGCAGGAACACTTTCAGGTAATCCTATTGCAGTTGCAGCAGGCATTGCAACGTTGCAAAAATTGGTGCCATCAGCATATCAAAAGCTTGAGGAACTGGGCACATATTTTGAAGAGCAGATGAAACCGATTATATCACGTTTTAAAGATAAACTGCTGTTTATGCGCTTTGCTTCAATATTTGCATTGTACTTTACCAGTGAAGATATCATTACAAGTGTTGATCAGGTTAAAGAGTGCAATATGCAGCAGTTTGCACGCTTTCATAGGTTAATGCTTGAGCGCGGTATATATCTTTCGCCATCGGGTTATGAGGTTGGCTTTTTATCCTTATCGCACTCAAAAGATGATATTGACAAAACAGTAAAAGCAATTGGTGAATCGTTAGAAATAGTATTACGTTAACCGCTTGTCCTGTGGTAGGGCAATTTTGAATATAATGGAGTTTTTCTTAAGTTCAGGAGTAATGATTCCACCGTGCAGCATGATGATACGCTGGGCAATACATAGGTTAAATGTTTCAATATTTGATCGAGTTGTGTAGAATGGATCAAAAATATAGGGTAAATCTTCTTCGGCAAGTATGTCCGTAGAAAACGAGATGGTGATAATAAATTCATAAACGCTATCATGACAGTGCATACGTATTGTGTCCTTTTTTGCATGCTGAGCAATAAATTCAATGATGCGGGTAAAAGCAAAACGTAAGCGGTCATAATCTATATACATGTGATAATGATTTTCAGTTTCAATAGTTATGTGTAAATCTTTATTAAATTGTTTTGCAGCTGCACTTAACGTTGTTTTTTGTTCTTGTAAAAATTTTACAATATCATATGCAGATAGTTGAACTCTTTTTAGGTCGCCCATCTCTTCAATTTGTTGAGTCAGGTAGTTCAGTCGTTCAGCATTTTCAACAATATAGGATAAAAATTTTTTTGCCTCGGAGTGATCTATCCCTTCTTCACATTTTCGCATCAGGAGATTGGCATATCCACCTATGGAAACAAGGGGATTCCGTACCTCATGAGCTATTGAGTCTGCTAACTGTTTCAGTGATTCAAAACGGTCAAAATAATTTTTCCGTATCTGGGCAATGAGTTGCTGCTGCTTACGATGGAGTTTAAATAAACGGGTAGTATCAGTTAATACAAATGCAATCAGGTAAGACTCTTCATCTTTAATTGCTAATATGTTAACCTTATAGTGATGAATTTTATTATTTATTTTTAAGCTGATATGTTCTGCATGAGTTTTATCAGGTTGTAGGGAACGTAAAATATTTTTAATTTTTTCGTCTTCCAGGATACTGGTTGTACCATCTTTTGTAATAAACTTTTCTGCCCTGTCATTGTTAAAAAGTACATTGTAATTATTACCATCAATGATGAGTATCCCGTCATTCACCAGGTCAAAAAGATTGATGAGTTGTGTAGAAGATTTCAGCATGGGTATAGTATATATGTAAAAAAAATTGAGGTCAATAAAAAATAAAGTTATCTATCAAACCTGTATAATCCTGATTGTTTTGCCCACAAATAAGCCTGATCATATTCCTGTATGGTAATACGCCTTCCCAGGCTTTTATGGGTATGTGCCCTGTATTCAGGACGGTACTGAGCCATAATATTTACATATGTGTGAGGTGAAATAGCAGATAGTTCCTTAAAAACAAGGTCACTGCGGACAATGTTCTCAGGCATGACTAAATGACGTACCAGCAAACCTCTTTTTGCAATGCCCTTTTCAATGACAAGGTCTCCAACCTGACGATGCATCTCTCTTAGGGCGGCAATAGCTTTTTGCGGATAATCTCGGGCACCACTTAATTCCATTGCAACTGTAGCGTCCATATACTTGAAATCGGGCATGTAAATATCAAATATACCATCTAACAATTGTAGTGTTTCTACCGAATCATAACCACCTGAATTGTATACCAGAGGAATAGTAAGGCCACGTTCAATGGCAAAAGGGAGTGCCTCTATAATTGCATGGACCACATGTGTTGGGCTTACAAAATTTATGTTATGGCAGCCTTTGTGCTGCAGCCGTATCATCATATCAGCCAGTTCTTCAGGGGTTACTTCGTGGCCGTTTGGCATTTGTGATATATCCCAGTTCTGGCAGAATATGCAGGTAAGGTTACAATTAGCAAAAAAGATTGTCCCTGAGCCGTATGTACCAACAAGGCATGATTCTTCACCAAAGTGTGCATGATATGAAGCTACGAGTGCTTGCAAACCAGTTCTGCATTTACCGGTTGTAGAACGCCTGTCAACTTTGCATGCGTGAGGGCAGAGCGTACAGTGGGTAACGATAGTGTTCAGCGCTTCAATGCGTTTATGAAGCTCTCCACGTTCATATAAAGCTATGTATGATGGATAAATCATGGATGCTACTATTTTCAATAAGTATTATGTTTATTGATACCAGGCAATTTAATAAACAAAATAATTAAATTAGTACATCATGCTTTCTTTTCATTATATGCGTATAACAATTTTAAAGATTCATTAAAAAAACTCAAAAATTTTTATCATAATTTTTCAAATTTTTTATCCTGAAGCGTATTTATATATAAATACAATAGATTTCTACCATGAGGTATCTATGGCTGAAAATATCCATGATAAAGGGTATAAGTATTTATTTTCCAATCCATTAATGGTGAAAGAACTGTTGGAATCATTTGTCTACATGGATTGGGTTAAAGAAGTTAATTTTACTCAGGCTGAAACTATCGATAAAACGTATGTAAATGATTACTATAAAGAATATGAAGCAGATATTATCTATAAATTGCGTTTTAAAAATACTGATATGTATATCTATCTATTGATTGAATTCCAATCTACTGTAGACAAATTTATAGCATTCAGGATGTTACAATATATTGTAGAATTATACAGGGAATTGATATATTCTCACAATGTTAAAAAATTGCCTGTTGTATTCCCTATTATGATATATAATGGTGATAAAGTATGGAAAGCACCACTAACACTTGAAGAATTGATTGATATTCCAGAAATATTACATGAATGCTTACAGTATGTCCCCAGGTTCAGGTATTATCCATTAATTGAAAATGAACTTAACCCTGTAATTCTTCAAAAGATGATGAATGTTATATCTACTGTGTTTTTGTTGGAAACAGGTGATGATGCAATATTTTATAAAACTATTGACAGGATTAAGGATTTAGTGCAAATTTATACAGAGAAAGGCGAATTTTTGCTTATACGTACATTATTATACTGGTTATTACATTATTTGCAATCACACGGTATTGTAGATGGTGATGAGAAAATATCTGAAAATTTGATAAAAACTCCTCAGGAGGCAACCTCAATGTTAGCACAAACATTAAAAAAGATAAAATCAGATTTAATAAAAGAAGGATTTAATAAAGGGATTGAAAAAGGAATTCAAAAAGGAATTAAACAGGGCAAGTTAATAGGGAAGCATGAGGAAAGAATTGCTATTGCACGCAATTTATTGAAAAGCGGAATCGATGATAAAACAATTATCAAAATAACTAAATTAACAAAAGACCAGTTGAAAGAGCTAAAAAATAGGTAACCATTATACATTGTTTATTCTTTCTTCCTCATTTCGTTTAAAATAATTTCTTATAAGTACAATCATATCGTTTATTTCGTTACATTGTCGTATTGATGAAAACAATGTGTGGCCAAATTTTACATTTTTGTGATAATATGCACAAAAACGGTGTGCCCTGCTTTTGTGAAGCCTCTGCGGAAGCATTACCTGTATATTTTGTAATACGTCTATCCATATTTCTTCAATATTAAGCGATAGCGACAGCGATTGTTGCCGCAATGCAGCTTCACACTGTGCAAATATCCATGGTTTCTGTACCGCTGCTCTGCCAATCATGATGCCATCACAGTGGGTTTGCTGTAAACGATGTAGTGCTGATGCTGGTTCACTGATATCGCCATTGCCAATAACAGGGATGTTTACCTCAGTTACTATCGCCTCAATGATATCCCAGCGAGCTTTGCGAGTAAATCCCCATTTTGCAGCACGTGGATGAATAATGACTGCATCCACACCTTCATCCTGCAGCATACTAACAAATTGACGCAAGAATTGAAGGTTAACATCATGAAAGCCAGCACGCATCTTAACAGTAAGAAGGCCGTGAACATTTTTTCTGCAAGCTGCAATAATAGATCGTGCCAGGTTAAAATTGCAAAGCAGGCTTGCACCACTGCCAGTTTTAAGAATATGCGGTGCAGAGCATGCCATGTTTATATTAATGCCATCGCATCCGTAGTCCTGTAAAATTGTTGCAGCGTTGGCCATAATGTCAGGATTATTCCCAACCAGCTGATAAAAAAACGGATTGTCAAAATCATAGCGCCGTATTAAAGGCTCGTTATGGGGTGCTTTTGCATGTATAGCAACACTTGCAAGCATCTCAGAATACAGAACAACGTTATCAGTAAAATTTTTGACAACCTTACGCAGCGCTGGTGTGGTAAGCTCTGCCATGGGGGCTAAATGCAGTGTGTGATGTGTGCCATTAATAACCATAGTATATAAAGCATGTTGTTTTTATCTTCGCCAGCGTTCGTCGTATTTGTTTAGTAGCAAGCTTAACAACAAACTAACGAACATAATTAAAATTGCGAAAAACCCATATGAGATGTACCATGGTATCCCCTGGGTCATCATTGAGTATTCTGACATGCCAAAAATACCAGCTATTAAATTTAAAGGTAGAAATATTACATTTATCTTTGTTAGATTTTTAATAAGAATATTCATATTGTTGTTCACAATGCTTCCACGGGCATCCATAAGACCAGCAAAAACTTCTGTATAAATTTCTGCCTGCTTTTTTGCCTGGTGGTGGTCAATGATAATATCATTTAAAAAATCAAAATTAACACGCTGATTATTAGTTATAAGATATGACCGTAATTTTTCAAGGGAAGTAATGTTGGTATCTATTGCATGCAGGTAGTATATTAACTTTTCGCTGAGGTTAAACATCTGAACAAGGTGTTTTGTTTCTATAGATTTGTTAATCTTATTCTGGATTTCCTTTGAAATCATTTTAATGATTTTTAGATGTTCAGTAAAATGTTTTATTGTATGGTGTTGAAAATGAAACAGTGCATCAAAAAGTGATTCGATCTGATTGTGTACTTTTTCGTGAATATATGTTAAAGTTTCAGGACTGATGATAATCATTGTACTGTCTTTTATGAAGAAGCCTATAGTTATAACATTGAGGGATGAAAGTTCATTAATCTTGATATTTGTTGGTATTTTCCATATAAGAACTATATAATCTTTTTCAATTTCAAATCGTGATAGCTCATCAATATCGAGAGCAGAATGAACCGAATGAATATCTATGCCAAAATCACTGGCTATAGTGGATATTTCACTTTCATTAGGATTTGAGTATACTACAATGTTGCCGCAATCATTTTGTAAGAAATTTTCATTTATAAATTTATATCTTTGAACCATATGTCCTCCATACGTAAAAAGAATAATTAGTAAAGAACTACATTGCAGGAAAAAAATAAATACATGAAGGATTCAGTACTATATGTAGTATAAAATTTAATTTATTTTTTCAATGTAAAACTATTATAAAATCCCATGAAAAACGCAAATGCATTTTTCCCTATAGTAAGATTTCTATAGCCACCTTCCTGTACAATGAGTGTTGGTATTCCACATGTTGCTATTATTCCTCCATTGGTGTAGAAGTCTTCTTTTACCAGACCCCATGTTCCTGTAGGATCGCCTTTTCCCACATCCAATCCCAGGGCTACAATTAGAAAATCAGGGTTAAAATCTTTTATAATCTTCACTGCACGTAGCAGGGTGTGTTTGTATTTGTCATATGAGATAGTTTCGGGGAGGGGGAAATTGTAATTAAACCCCTTGCCATTTTCTTCACCAAGCTCTTCCGCAAAACCGGAGAAATAAGGATAGGCAAACGAAGGATGACCATGTATGGATATTGTGAGGACATCATTTCTTTTATAAAAAATTTGCTGTTGCCCATTGCCATGATGATAATCTATATCCAGAATAGCAACCTTGCCTACTTTACTGAATCGCTGAGCTGCAATAGCAACATTGTTAAAATAACAAAAACCTCCAAATACAGAATGCTCTGCATGATGACCGGGAGGGCGGGTCAGGACATAAGCTACCGGGATGCCTGAGACAATATCATCAACAGCAGATAAGACGCAATTAACTCCCCATCGTGCTGCTAAATAAGCATTTTTATTGAGTGGTGTAAATGTGTCAAAGCAGTAGTATCCTGCACGTACTGAAAGTTCCCTGGGTGCCCTGGCAGCATTTCTAATTGGGAAAACATACGGGTATACCGATTTCCCTTCAGGTAGATTTTTACATACATTTTTAAAATAGTCCACATAATTTTTATTGTGTACTTCATATATAAATTTATCAGGATAATGTGATATTTTTCCATTTTCAAATATATCTGATTTTAATAATTCGGACAATATACTTTTGACTCTTACAGGTGATTCAACATATCCCCTGTCTTTTACGTGGTGTATGTGATGCCTATCGTTTATATAGAGTCTAATGGTGTATGTATGAGGAGTTACAATATTGTGTATTAAGGTTTTATTGTGAATGTATCTAAATGGCCGTAGTTGTACAGGATCATCCTTTATACTTTCAATAACACGTGTAATGTATTTTTCATCACAATAGTCGTTATATTTTCTCTCAAGTATTGCCTGTATAATATTTCGTGCCAATTTGTTTGGTATAGAATCATAATTCCCCAATCCGTCAAAAACCAGATATGGAGGACAATCATCATCAGGTTTAACTTTGGATTCATAGAGAGTATTTATTATGGGACGTGCTCCAAAACGTTCGTAAAACGCCAATCTTTTTTTATTTTGTTCAACATCTTCTGGATTATTACACAGTAAAGGATCATCAGGAAGACATTCCAGAAAAATTCCAAAAACATTCAGCAAGCTGGCTTCTTTACGGATTCGCTGATAAAGAGCTGAACCAATACCCCCAGACGATTTTCCTGGTTTAACAGCAAGATAATCAAGGTAGAAAATGCCCAAATCAGTAAAATGCAAAACCAGAGCAACGCCTTTGATAGAATCATGTATGTCTTCAGCAATAAATAATGATGTATGATATTTATATTTAAGGGGGTTAATGAGTTGATCTTCAATCTCGTCAATTTTTTCAATTGCCAGAAGCGGGAATTGCTCTTTTATGATATTTTTTACTGCATTAAAAGCATCAATATTATGAGGTATATACGGATTGAACAATCGGCGTATACGTATCATAGTTTTTCCTTTGATTAGTTTTTTATTTACATTGTATCATACATGTTAATAGTGATTGTGTATCTTTCACAGATAGTGCTATTATATAGTATAGTATATAATATATAACAAGATTTACAAAAATATTTCACAAATTGCCATCAGAGTATTTTATGATTAAAGCATTATGCACAATAAAAGGTATGGCAAGTGAATATTTTTAAACATTGTGTTCTATATTATTAACCTGGTTGAAGTTTAAAAATTAATTTTGAAGGATTTAGATGATTACTTCTTAAAACAATTTTGCTAATAAATTTTTCTGTCAGTTTATAGAGAGTATATGATTTGACCAGGGATATGCAAACTTTTCTGCAGTAAAAAGAATTAAAAAAATAGTTTACAAACAATTTCGTACTGTGAAATATATATGATCAATGGTTCGTAAAAAAGATAACAACTTCCCCAACCCTGAAGGCAAGATCAACGTATTGAAGCGCTACCTTCATATACTGGCGCTTCTGCAATCACCACCTGGAACCAACGAAACCTGGAATGCAGCAAGACTTGCGCAGTTACTATCGCTTGAAGAAGATGAAAAAGACATTAGCGACAGCCATGTCCGAAAATACATCAAAGACCATATAGAAAATGAGTTAGGAATAAGTGTTGACCGTACACAGGGCGGACTCATAACAGCACTTGCCGAAGACCTTGATCCTGACATGCAGCTTGAAATTGCGCGAGTTTATAGCAGCTTTGTGGTAAAGGACTCAACGCGTGATATGATATTGCAAAAATTTATTGCAGCAAATCCTGATCGGGCACTATGGACATTGGCACGCGTCTATTTTGCAGCGCTTGAAAAACGCATGATACAATGTAGCTACAAAACCAATGAAGGGCAGTTACTAACCGACTGGAAACTGTGTCCCTGTTATTTTATATTTCGTAACAACAACCTGTATCTTATAGTGTATGATGTAGATATGAAAAAATACCTTCCGCTTGTTGCTGAGCGCATACAGAATATTGTGGTATGTGATAAAAAACATGATATTAGCTGGGAAGTCCCTGATGTTGATGAGTTATTTGCAACGTCACTGAGCGCATTTATTGATAACACCAATACAGTGGAAGTTACCATTCGCTATTCCCAGGTAGTAAAAACAATCATTGAAAATATTATTGCCTCGTTACAGCCTGCAATACAAAAGGAGCCCAATAACTGGCACAGAGCAACATTTACCATAAGCGATTATCTTTACCTGTGCAAACAGCTTGTGCTGTATGGAAGAGAAGTAGAGATAGTAAGCCCACACAAGGTACGACAGGCCATGATACACATGCTTAAGGAAAGCTTAAGCGTGTATGAACAATAAACATCGCAAGTCAGTTGCTACCTTTTTTACTATGCTTATAGTATTTTACCAATAAATAACCTGCCATACGTAGTCTAAATGTAGTAGCGATAGTTACTCATTAAGGATCTATCTTCAACAACCACGGTGTTAACAAAGTACCCTATATTACCATTACAGGAGGTAGCTATGCCTTTACCAAAATCATATCGACGTCACCATAGACTTTTTCACAGAGCACCACAGCCAGGACTGGATGCTTCAATACGTAAAGAGATAATGGAATACACAATGAATTTACTGCAGCATTTAGAACCAAACGAACGCTTGCTAACACTGTGTATGGAATGTTTAAGTATTACAAGCCGCAGAGAGATAGTAGAATCACTGTTTTCTGAAAAAGAAAAGAAAAACCGTAATGAATTTGGTCCAAATTATTATGAAGATGCATTAGGGAGCTTGCATAATCCTTCAGACTTAGCTTCTACAATTATGCGGATTGTACTGAGTACTGTGCAAAAGAAAAAGTGGGATACAGTACGTTACAAGATTTTTATGTTATTAAAAAAAGAATATGAAACTATTGCACAGTATAAACATGAATTAGATGAGCGCGTAGCTAAATTAGCGGCATTTTTTTCACTCACTGACATTGATTGCACTATTATGAAGCTATGGGCTATAGCTATTTCAATACCAAACAGCCCGTTAAAAGAACTGTTGTCTGAAGTTAATTACAGTGAATTGCAAAAACGCATTGCCATTGCTACAGGATTGCCGCTTGCTGCTGTTAGAATGTCCCTATCAAAAAAAGGGCTTTTATATACCTCTCGCATCATTGAGTCTATAAATCCTGATGGTTATGAACATATCGTGCTGTCGGATGAAATAATTGAATTTTTGAATGATGTTGCAAGTGAAGATTTGCTTGAGAAATATGTTAAATTAGATACTGAACCAACGATATCGTTACAAGAATTCAGCGTATCAGAAGATGATAAGTATATAGTAACAAATTTATTAAAAAGCAAACAACCCTGCAATATTCTTCTATATGGATTCCCGGGAACAGGTAAAACCCAGTTTGCACGGAGCATAGCTGCGCATAGTGGCCATAAAGTCTTTATGCTTGTCTATACCAGTGGACGCGAAAGTACCAGGCATGAAAGTATAAGTTCGCGCATTATGGCTGTAACCATAGCTATGAAGATAGCTGAAAAAAATGATGCAATCCTGATTATTGATGAAGCAGATGAACTTCTTAACACACAATCGTTGTTTCCATTTTTTTCTTTTGATTCAGGCATTAAAGGCAGGATTAATGATTTGCTTGATACAAGTGCTGCACAGTGTATCTGGATAACTAATTCTATATATGGGATGTCATCTTCAACATTACGTCGTTTCAACTACAACATAAACTTCAAGGACTTCACTTCTACACAGCGTATTGTCCTATGGCAAAGAATACTCAAGCAAAGTGTCCTTGAAAAATATTTCACCAGTGAGATAATCCATGAGCTATCGCATAAATATGCCGTTAATGCTGCGGGAATTGCAAGTAGCATCAAAGCAGTTGAAACAATGTTTGCACACAAGACTATATCGGAAGACAAAATAGTTCCCGTGATTGAAAAGCTATTACAACGTCACCTTAAGCTTTCTGGCAACATGAATATAGAAAAGCTTAATCCATTAACCCCACAGTATGATCTGATATTCTGCAATACTGATACCAATCTTGATGGAGTTGTAAAGGCTGTCAGGCGATATTATTCTGGGCAATGCAATGTTACAAACATTTCTATCCTGCTATGGGGACCATCAGGTACAGGAAAGACTGAGTTTGTCAAATATCTTGCAAAGGAGGTAGGCAAAGAGCTTA
>ERZ795060.2977-NODE-2977-length-16240-cov-4.947297_pt1 | contig 16240 bp, 16 predicted proteins | sample MGYA00375144_ERZ795060 | MGnify/ENA primary metagenome ERZ795060 (study PRJEB30189, sample SAMN05720157) | activated sludge metagenome | isolation source: anaerobic digester from wastewater treatment plant | place: Japan | collected 2015-05-15 ...
GTTTTGCGCCATTGTTTCAACTATAAAATTTACACAATTAAGTGTACACTACCAGGTAATGACGCTCCCATTTATAAAATGGGTCTATAAATTCTATTGAAATTTAAATGGAGATATTAAATTGGTCTGGTAGATGGATCGAACATTTATTTAGAGGAAAGCTGTTAAGAAATTAAATTATAGAGTACCATGGCACTAAGTTGAAATTATTTATCAATATTAAAATCAGACCTGTATTCGGTAGGATTTTTGCCGACATATTTTTTGAATACTTTATTAAATGTAGTTTTTGAGCTAAATCCAACATGGAAGCAGATAGAAATGATGCTCTGTTCTGGGTTATTCTTGAGCAGATGCTTCGCCTCTTCCACTCTATAAGAATTAATGAAGTTGGGGAAATTTGTACCGTGCTTTTCATTTAAGAATTGTGAGAGTTGATGTGTTGTAATCGACAATCTGATGGCAATGCTTTTTAAATCAGTATCATATTCACGGTAGAGGAATTCTTCGGTCATTAATGCTAATAGGCGATCATATATCAAATCAGTATTGATACCTTTCAGCATGGAATTTTTATACTTTGATTCTCTCATTTCCTTTTTTAGCAATTGAAAAAACTCAATGTATCGGTTATGTGAAATAAAGAGAAATATATGAATGATGGTTAAACAAATTCCTCCAATAAAAAACATAACCCTTTGATTTAATATAAAACCTAATGTAAGAAAAATTATCGATACAATCGCCATGGTATTCGCAGATATGACCACTAAAATTTCATTTTTGAATTTGCTTGTCGCCCAGATAAGAAAGTGCTCCCTGATTAGATAGACAAGATATGCGAAAACAAGCAGCCCACCCATAATTGATAATAAGGAAGCAGGATGTAGCAAATCCGGTGTGATAATCTTCTTCAATTCTGCTATTTTTGTAGCATGTGGTTGAATTTGAAAAAGAACTTCAGAAAAAAATATTAAAATAGAAGGAATTATATGCAAGCGTATCTTATGCGGTATCGGTTTTTGTGGATATATCAATGTTGTATAATACATTAGATTCAGTGGTCCTACAAGATATATGGATGTTAGGAAAAAAAATATTGAATAGGGATGTTCAAGGGGGATATTATTCGCAAATAGGCCGGTTCCGAGTAAAATGATTGCATTACAGAATAGCAGGGAGAAAGAGAGATAATTTGCTCTACCTCTGATTCTACTCGATATCTGTTCAACTGCCATTAGAAACGTTATACCGCACCCTATGGTGATTATCATATTAGAAATCTTCTCGAAAAACACCATGTAACCTACCACCTTATTGAGTAATCAATCCCGGTTCTTACATGTAAAAATTTTAACAACTCGCTGCCATATGGAACTTCATTCTGTTGAATGAACCTTGTTGCATTCAAATAATCTGTAATATGTCATCCACAAAATAATAGTTTCTTTCCCCACTATAGGGCTGGCAGGACGCCAGCTTTAACAGAGCAGATTAAATAAGTTAAAAAGGCGCACTGCTTTCGCACAACTCCTTCATATCCGCACTATTTCGCTTTATATCCCATCCAGGGATAATAGACGAAGTATTGCGTATATACCCCATCTGGATGAATAACCATCAATTTTCATTTTAATGATTCCACTCATCCGCAACTATTCTGGCTCAAATCACAATCATCTAATGGACTTCTTATGGCTTAAATTTTTCTTACTCACATGCGTATAAATTTCCGTTGTTTTGCTATTTACATGGCATACAATTCCTGAATATATAGTAAATCCACCCCACTTTCCAGTAAACGAGTAGCAAAACTATGCCGTAATGAATGAACGGTAACATTTTTCATTATTCCAGCTCTTTTGCAAGCATTTTCAAAAATTTTTTGAACTGTCCGTATCGAAATATGTATATCAGGCTTTGCTCCTTCAAATAACCATTTCCGTGGATTATATTCTTTTTTATATTGAAGTAAAGCATTTAAAGATGCATGAGAAAGCAACGTATATCTATCCTTTCTGCCTTTTGCACCCTTTATGTAAATGAGCATTCGCTGACTGTCAATATCTTCCGGTTTTAATTGTACCACTTCACTTACCCGCAACCCCGCGGAATAGATTATCATCAGCATTACTTGGTGTTTTATATTTTCCACAGAATGGATAATTTTTGAGAATTGTAGTCAGAGCATCTTCGGTATTTTGTATATACTGATATTTGAAAATGATCCGGGCTTAAATGAAATTATTTCAAAGTATAGTAATAAACCCCATATTATGTACATACAACAGAACTATAAATACAAATTAAATTAAAACATGTTTTGCGACTCAACGCAGCACCCCTCATCGCTAAGGGGTGCTGCGTGAGGCGCTACAACAATCTAACTAAACTAAACCCGGGGATAAAAGGCAAACGGGCACAGGTAGCGCAGCTTCATGTGCCCGTTTGGCTACCGATAAAGGGGTGGTGGGGAGAAGGAGGGAACGATGGACTGATACATTATTAGAAAACAATACAAAAGCAAGTAAGCCTGCGGTTTTGAATGCAAAGGCTAATTTACAGGGACATTTTTTTTGACACACTTACTGCTTTAACAAGGAAGTGCAAAATTGGCACGCTTTATGCACGTAACAGCATACGTTTAGGAGCAGAAAGCGTGCCAAAGCAGGCTTTTGCAACCTAAAGGGCGGGTGGGTGGGGGGAGAAAAAAAGAAAAACCCGCCGTAGCACCCGAATGTCAGCTCAGTTGACCCGCCGCACTTTAATTTATAGAAAATATAAAATTTAACAGCAAGTACGAACTGCTGATAAGTGGAATTATGTGCGCCGAGTTTGTGCCCGTTAGCCGCTAAGCGAGTACAAGGATGTACGAGCGTTCCGCTGCTAACACGATGTTTGCAGCGGATAGCGGCAGGGCACAAACGAGGGTACATTGCGAACGCACTTTTTTTACATATATCCTTATATTATATAAAGAAAAAAAGTGCGGTAGCAATGCGACATAATGCTGTACTTATCAGCAGTGAGTAGAGATACGATTGTTTAACAGGCAAAAGAAAGTGCGTGCGGGGAAGCGGTAAGGGCTGTCATGAAGGGTGCAGGCGGGTTTTTTACCTTTGCTGGGGGCGGGAACGGAATATATAGCACAATGTGACGTAACCTGACTTATCAGAAGCAATAATACCAATAAAAGATTCGTTAAAGTTCTATATAATAATCAAAATAGATAAGCAAAACAGACAGAGAATTAATAAATATAAGCATGTTTTTTATGTATTCCTTGTCTTCGCTGTTTATTTTTGAATAATTATAACTGCTTGAAATTTCTTTAAATAGTTTTTTATTTTTTTGATAGAGAGAAAATAACTTAGTATGGTACGGTTCAAATTTACTTAATGGGATCCTTTTAAAGGACCCGTATGTATTGCATAACGATGAAATCCCCTGTATATAAGGTTTCACTTCGCAATAAAAATGGGCAAATTCTATGTATAACGTTGCACGATCCATGGTATTTAAACGTTATGCTGTTACCTGATATAAAAATTCTGTTTTAAAGCGTTTGTTTATATCATTGATTATTAAAAGGCAATAGTCATTTATTGCTATTGCATCGTCGTTGTTTTTAGCTTCAAAGACGATGTTTTTGCTTTCACCGTCAAAGTATATGTCTTTGAAATATACTCTGTTCACGCCTATACGTTGTTTTACGTATTCCAATACCTGAAACACGATGTTTTTCCCTTGACCTAATATACCCTGCTCGACGTTTTTGGATTTATTACGCATAATGCCTATAAGATAACACATTTTGCCTTGTTTGCCTTTGTTGTTTGCTATCTCCAGGCTTTCCAGGATGTCTGCAAAACTTAAATTTAGTCTGCTTGCATGATAAATTATCCAGTAAAACGTTGTTTCCCGGTAACGGCTTGAGTCCTTTATGCAAAATTCGTTGAATTGTTTTTTAAACTCAATACTGTTGTTTGCTAATACAATCAATTCTTGATTTATTTTAATTTCTTCTGTGTCCTTACTATTACTATTTTTTGTAGTAGTATTTATAGTATTAATGGTGTAACCGTTTTGTGGCAGAGGGGTATGTTCTATTTTTGGTAGTGGCTTTTCTTCTTTTTGTTTTTTGACTTCTTTTTCTTTATATTCATACTGGGAATAATAGCTTTCAAGTTCTTCCGATTCAAAAGGACATTCGTCAGTTTTGTAATGTATAACATCAAAAGTAAAATAAAACTTTGTGTTTTCACTGCCGTGTCCTGGTGTAAAACCGCCTATTAATTGTAGTTCACATAATTCATTGAAAGCCTTCCGGATAGTATCGATTTTTTTAATACCTGTCATTTTCATAAGCTTTTTGTAAGTAATTAAGTGCGGAAACTTTATTATGTTGAGATGGTCAGTAAAATGAGTAAGTGCAATAAATACTTTAAGTGTTGTAGGTGATAAAAGAGGTAGAAATCTAATGATAAAAGATTTAGGCAATGCGTAAAATGCTGCTTTTGAATTGTAATTTTTTGTTTTCTCATTTCCAGATATGTCTAAATTTGAGAAATTTTGAAATTTTGACATAAAAACCCCCAATTTTTTTAAATATTTTCAATTGGGTGCTTTTTTATTCCGATTTTATATTGACAAAATAATAACTGCTTAGTATATTACGTTATACTAAATACTAAATGAATCGGATTGGGGAAGCACCCCGAAACCATGCCTGAAGTTGCCGCTTCAGGCTTTTAATTTTTTTTACATAAATATAAAATAATTACTTATGTCATAATAAACCTGCTTTTATAGAATTTAAAACAAACAAACATTAAGTAAACGGCTTTGTTTTTATTAGTCAATAACTTTTTTTATGTCTCATATTATTAATTTATTAAATTAATAAGCTGAGAACTGGTAACACAATTGGTTCACATGATATAATTGTTATAAGATATGTAAACAATTTTTTTGTTTTTGAGTGATAATTTTTTTGGTTTTTATATTGGCCCCGTATTCAACCGAGCACTGAATTAGCATAAATATTGGTTGAAATTCGTTTGACAATTTTTTATTTAAATAAGAAATTACATCTCCACCACCACAACATCATACCACACACTTAAATTATTAAGCTGCTCAAGTTTAAGCTTTATTTCAGCATCCTGATCGATAGAATCCTGCATTTCTAAAGTTTTTATCTTTGTCTGAATAGATTTCAGTTCACTAGATAGTTTATTTATTGAACCGTAGTTATCATAAAAATTATGTTTTAGAACTGACAACTTTACTTTAAGTTTTTTTTCTTCATCTTTTAATTTTTCAATTTTAGTTGAGCAAAGTTTTGATTTTAAAAGTTCAATTTCCCGCTTTAATGACTCATCAAGACTATTTAAAAAAGATATATCAGAAATATCTGCGCAAAGAAGTTTTAAAACGATACGGTCCTTTTGTTTTTCTATTTCTATATAGTCACTTGATTTAATTTCAAAGGGGTAATTATATAAAGTGACTGTACCGGTATAATAACCGCTATGATTAAGTTTTTTTGTATCGTTGCCTTTTAGATATATCGTCTTAATCTTATTATCTGTTTTTGACATGACGATTTCGTCGATTTGCTCTTTCCTAAGTAAAAGCCTGCTGCCGTCTTTTAAAAACACTGCTTTATTTGTGTACATGGCAAGAATAGGTAAATTAACAGTGTGTTTTATCCTGTAAAATTCATCAAAGTATGTTACAGTAGCAATGCATACATAACCGGCGTTTTCGTGATAGTCATTTAAAGCGCTTTCGTATGTTTTATAAAAATGTTTTCCTATGGTCCTGACCGCAGAGTGAATGGAAAACGGCTTATTTGAGATAGAAAAAGCCAAAAAAACAATTATAAAAAGAAGCAAATACTCCTGCCAGCTATTAACCAGGATGCGAAGCTCCGGAGTACGAAAAGAGATGTACTCTTTATTGCTGAGCGGAGCAAAGAGGCGAACGCCGGAACGATTAAACAAATCAATGAAAATATGGGAAGAAAAAGCGAACGAAACAGCAAAAAACCAACTGGGGAATTTCCCCAGTTGAATATAGTACAATATGGACAAAGGAACAAGAAAAAGAACAATGGCAATAATGGCAAAAACAGAATGTGTTACCGTGCGATGGCCCCAACGCCGCTGGATATAATGCGAAACAGGTCCGAATATGCGACCGATTAAACTTTCGGGATGATCTATATCAGGAAGAAGGGCAACAATAGAAGAAGTAAGCGCTATTGAGTGATCAAAGCCAACTGAAGATAATAAAAAATAGCTGAAAGCGTAATGTGTTGCTGCTGTCATTTCTTTTTAGTACTCGGATAGAATAAAAATCGATAAAATACCAGCCTAAACACAACTAGAAGCGCATAGCTGAACGCCACCATGCTGGTTGCGTAGCTTTTTAGAACATACGCTACAAAAAATAAAACAAAAATTAATAATACAGGAGCAATGCTTACCTGGTTAGCTTCCCTTTCTTCTGTTATTATTTCTTCCTCTTGCTTGCCGAGCTGCAGCTGCCGGGCGATATATTCCGACTCTTTGAGATTGTCGCCTGCCTGGTGCAGAATGTCATCTACAATACGCTCTTTTTTTTGCGTATCGTTGCATACTATCATTTCATATAAAATCTGGCGTGTATAGTAGCGTTTTAGAGGTTTGACTTCTAAAAATGTATCAAATAGCTTTTTATCTTGTGGTTTACTACTTGCTACAATGACTGTTGTTATTTGGCTGAGCTTCTCAATAGTGCGCTTGTCCTGCTTTGATAAATTTGTAATGTCATCAAATACAATAGTTTTGGGAAAATCTTTTAGTTGTTCGATGAGTTCGTCAGTACTCATCTTTTTTAATTCTTTTTCGGCTTCCTTGCGTGCCTCAGGTTCCAGGTCCTGGACTGATAAAATAATAAATATAAGCGTTTGCTTTTTTTTGAATTCCTGGATAAATACGGTATTTTGAAGCGATCTAAGTATAGCGGATTTTCCGCAGCCGGCCGGGCCATACACAATACAGGAAACTTTTTTGTTTATATATTCGTGCAGCTGCTGCAGTTCTTTATCCCTGCCGATAAGCGTATTATGTGAAGTAATAGATACATCTGGACGTTTGCGGAAAAATAGAATGCGTGAAAGTTTAGGGAAAGGGCCATCTAAACTGCTTATGGCTTCTTTTTTTTGGGAAAGCGATATCCGGGAATAGATCATTGTAGTATCAAGCCGTGCATGACCAAGAAGCTGGGAAATACGTTCCAGGGGAACTTCGTTTTCATATAAGGCTGTGGCGAAGCTATGGCGTAACGTGTGACAATGCACATCATCCATGCCCAATATCTTCTTTGCGTACTTTGTTACCGCTATATGCCAGCTGGAGCGGTTCCCGCCGATGAGTTTTGATTCAGGAGTGAGTTTTTTGGAGTATTTGTTCAAATAGTGTTCTAATTCCTGGCGGAGCTTGTTGCTTAATGGTACAATACGATACTTACCGCCCTTGCCGTGAATCATGATATATTCTCTTGCGAGGTAAATATCACTTACTTTAAGATTCGTCATTTCGCTGACACGCAGACCAGCAAAGGCCATTAACGCAACGGCAAGCCTATGCCGATCCTTGCGTATATTCTTTATAAGCAGGTCAAGTTCACGCTGGGATAAAGTAGATGGTAACTTCCTTTTTTCAGTATTCATTTTTTTAATTTTTTTTTATGTATATTATAAATAAAAAATAAACGAAATTATTCCGTTTTTTAAGTCAATTATCCTTTGATAGTGTGTATATATATCCGACAACTACGGCCGATTTCAAACAAAATGATTCTTTTGTTTTATATTTTTTCAAGCAAAAAAAAAAAAAAATATTAATTGAGTTTTTCCAAAAGCTCTGCTACTTCTGACTGAATTTTAATAAGTTTTTTGTTTATTTGAATAAGATTTTGTGTATCCAGGGAATTTATTTCTTTTACATACTTTAAAAGCTCTTTGAGCTGGGCCTGAAGAACAATAGGTTTCATGCACAATCTCCTTTGAGGTTTTATTTATGAACAAAAAAATAATATGCAGCGGAATAATTGCAATAATTTTTATGTGTGCACAAGGATGGGGACAGGGCAAAGATGAAGAATTAAAAGAATTGGAAATTAAGGTAATAGAAGCAAAACAGAGGATAGAAGATGCAGGAATTTATAAGTTGAATGATATTCTGCGTTTTTTGCCAAATGTGACAGTAGCTCGCCGGGCACCTTACCAGGAATATTACGGCCCTTCCGAAGAAACATACGTAAGTGCAAGCATTCAGCTAAATAAGTTATTTGATGTTAGCGATATAGCAGATAAAAGAAAGAAAGAAAAACGAAAAGCATTAAAAAAGATTGAGACAATTAAATTTTCCATAGAAAAACTGATAGAAAGGAAATATTTATTTATAGATCAAATCCAAAAATTTAGTAAAATAGTAAAAAGCACAGAAGACGTATTGGAAGCCGCTGAAAAGCAAGAACAGATTGAGAAATTAAAAGTACAGATAAATGAAATACAGATCGAAATTAAGAATAAATATTTTGAGATGGAAGAAGCTGTTATAGAGATAGAAGGGTAGGAAAATTTTATAAATTATACCCTTTTACAATTGCACTAAAAACAGACATAAATTGTTCTTGAAACATTTTGACTAGACTAGAAGATTTATTTTCACGACCATGTACTGAAATATTTCTGTATTTTATTACGTCGTTTATCCGGATAAAAAGTTTTTCATCATATTCAAGTGATTTTAAAATAGGTTTTGAATATTCCTTTGCCTCTTCTATATCTATAACAAAAATAGGTAGAATCCAAAAAGTAACATAATGACGCATCCCTAACCTATCACTTTTAACAGGTAATATCATATTCTTTTTAATATTATCTTTTAAAGACAATGATATGTGGGTTTCTATCATATTATCCAAAGAATTTCCAAAACCTAATTCATTAGCTCTATTGTTTAAAGCTTTTACTGAATAGTCTTTTTCAATACGTTTTTCAAGTACTTCTTTATCTAACTTTTCTATTTCATGTATAAAATTATATATTTTTTCTGATGCTTTAACATAATAGATTTTTTTAAAAAAAGTTTCGCTAGCTGAAGAATACCTTGTAAGAGCTGTTTCTAGTAAATTTTCTAAATATTCACTGAAAACATGAAATAAAGCTGCATCATGTACTTGGTAAGAAAAATCGTTGTCACAAAATTCGCTTTTTATGTTTTTTAAATCATAATATTCAATTATCCCTTTTATAAAATGATCATAATCATGTTTTAATTTTTCTTTATCAAGATCTTTAATAAATTTACTAACCAATTCGATTTCTGATTCTATTTGATCTGCTACATAAGAAAGAGATTCTTCTTCAAATGACTTTTGATTTTTTAATTTATTATATTCTTTTAAAAGGTCCAATTTTTCTTTATCCTTTTCCAATAATTCTTTATTATTTTTGAAATTTATAATAAATACTACTATGTAAGCACAAAATGTTAAAAAAACACCTACCACGAAGGGAGGTAAAAAAATATTCTTCATTGATTTTAAATTCAAATCTCGAAGCATTTTTTCATCAAAAAACATTCTAATTGGCACAGTCAACATTTCTAATTGAAAAAATGAATTCGAAAAATAATAAGAGTAATACTTTACCTCCGGTCTAAAAAAAACAATTTCCCATAAATCTTCCTTTTTAGTTTTAATTTTCACTATTGAATAACGAATATCTTGTGTAGTAAGTTTTTTTAAACCTGAATAACTGTAAAGAGCAAGATGACTATGATTAACAAATTGTATTTTTTTATTTTTGAAAATAGCAACTCCAAATAAAGGGTCTTTTTTTTCTTCATAATATTTAGGACCTATTGGTTTAAATATTGCATTCCATTCTTCTTTTTTTGGATTGTACGAATTTATAAATGTTGAAACCATAGAAGTTATCATTTGTGTATCTTTATTTCTTACTGATATAATTGTGCCTTCTCTTGTAAAAACAGCAATACAACCAAAACACAAACCAATAAATAAAGCAATAAGCAGCCAAATAATAAGTCCTTTAAGATGAATCTTAAAAAAATTTATAAGATAAAAAATAATATTAGATACTTTTATTTCTTTAAGTTTTTCCATGATGTTTTTAATTTTAAAATCCTTGTTTTAAAAAAATCAACCCCCAAATCTTTTGAGCAGCTGCTTGATTTCTTTTACAAGGTTGACTCTAAGTGATTTATCTGCTGAACGCAAACACTCTTCAAGACTTGTTAAAGCAATCTTTCGCAATTCAAAATAATCAAAGCTACTGTTAAGTATGATATTAGCTATATCATTAGCTTTTAAGCTTTGATCTTTGGGTTGAATATTTTTGCTTGGATGTAAAGGCTTTTCTTTTTGAGGAATAACTTCAGACTTACGGGATTTACCATCCAAACCTATCCTTTTATCCAACTGGGGAATTTCCCCAGTTGATTGAAGTTTTTTTCTAACTGAAGAAACTGTTTTGTGGTCTGAACCTAATTTTTTTGCAATAACTCTGTCTGAGTGCTCAGGATCTTTTTTCAAAAAATATTCTATTAGTCTTTGTTTTTGTTCCCTGGTCAAATGACGGCGATTGAGATTGTCTTTGATGACCAAATCCCTGCGTTCTTCTTCGGTCAAATAATATATTTCAACCGGTACGGTTTTAATTCCCAGCTCCTGGGCAATACGCCAGCGGTTATAGCCGCCAAGAATATAATATTTAGTGCCGTTACGATATACCTTTATAGCATCACGAATGCCGTCTTTTGAAATATCTTCTTTTAACCGCTCCCTATCAGCAGGATCAATAGGCATAAGAGCCTGCACTTCGACAAGTTCAGGAGCTGGCTCAAGAACATCAACCATCAATTCTTGTCTATATACTTCCATTTATTCCTCTACCAAAATTTCTAAAATCGGAATAAGCAGATCCTTCTTTTTGTCTGACCATTTAAGTGTGTGATCACTAATTAGCTTTTGCATTGTTATGTTTTTGGGAATAGTACCGGCATAACTGCCTTTTATTCGGTCCATAAACTCCCGTGAAATATCAGCAATAAAGGATTTGCTTTCTTCTTTTGGTTCTTTGTAGCCGACGAAAACCACTTTGCCTTTCTTTTTAATCTGTTTCAGGCTCTCGAGAGTATACAGAGTGGGAAGGATAGTGCCCCGTGAAATGTCAGCAGGGACAAATATTTTGTCACTTGCCATAGCAGCTGCCCTGGAAATACCCTGGACGGTCGGCGGAGTGTCAAAGACAATATAATCGTAGTTGAGCTCGTCAAATAAAGTATTGAACGTAAACGGATCTAAAGTTGCATATATTTTGACCAGGCGATGATCAGCAGGAATAAAATCAAATGAAATGCTGTCACGAACAACATTAATGATGTTATATTCTTTGCTGCCCAATATAATGTCAAAAAGACCAAGCCGTATATCTTCGCTGCGTGATAGATAATTGGTTAAACCAGCCTGGGGATCGCAATCAACCGCGAGGACCTTTTTATTCTTACTCGCAAGCGATAGACAGGCGAGAATAGCAAAAGTAGTTTTCCCCGATCCCCCTTTTTGATTGATGATACATATTTTCATTTGCGAACCTCGTTTTCGATTTGGACTTCGTTGTTTACCCATTTTTCCAAAAGCCTTATAACAGCATCACTGAAAGTCATGCCCTGGTCAATAGCCTTTTTGCGGGCCTCTTTTACGATGTGTTTAGAAGTTTCTGTTTTAGTACTTATTATTGCTCTGTCCAACTTGTTCCTCTTTTTATAATTTTTGGATATATAAATATATAAATGTACATTTGTCAATTGTTATTTAGCATAATACTAAATAAAAATGGTGATTCATATAGAATTGATGCAGGCAACAATCATGATAAAGGAGGTGAAAAACCGTCATAATCTGCTTAAGTGTGGGTAATTCTATTTTCCATGGATGGAGGAATTCTATTTTCCATGCCCGGGGAAAAAGTGTTTTCCACACCAGGAGGAAATTTCCTTGCCATTTACACATATTCGTTAATCGTGTTGTAACTCTTTCCTGTCCGTTTGGCAAGCCAAGTCTGCGAAATTCCTTTGTCCTTTAAAACTTCTTTTATTCGGTTCATTTAAAACCTAAGTTTTGTTTATTTGGTGTCATAGATAGTAAAAGTTTACTATTATTCAGTGTAATTTTTCATTGTCTTGTCGTGGGTTGGGAAAGGGCAAGCTATTTTGGTTTTTTCAGAGTTTGGTTTTAGCGTTGGCAAAAACCAAATGTGCTTGACCGAGCGTTGGCTTTTTACACTAACGCACAACGTCCCCGGCATAAGCGAAGTTGCCGTGCATTCTTTGTATTTTAAAAATGGAAATTGTTATTTAGTCAAGAATAATTACTTTAAGTGGGAAAGTGGCAATTTTGCTTATGCCGTGTTGTGCGAAGGCGGTGCGCCTTACAGAGTTTGGCCGTTAAAACACACGGACGTGTTTTAACGTTTTCCGGTGAAAGTTTACTTTTTTCAAAAAAAGTTTCAATCCTTTTTTTTATAAATACACCTCTCAGTCGTATAAACTTTGTGTACATATATTCAGAAAACAAGAAAAACCTATATCAACACGGTATTAAACGCAGTAGAGCGTACAAAACTCTCTAGGTATGTCATTTGAAAAATTACCAGAAGATATATCTTCGAAGGTTTCGGAAAATTTTAATTACTGTTCCCATTGTAATTAAATTTCAGCAGTGTATAGAAACTTTTTGTGTTGCTTATAAAGGCGATAATGCCTAATTCATGACACTGGCCTTATTGGATACGACTGGAATTACCTATAAACAAATTTAAAGATAATTTCTTCTCAGGAAAATAACTTAAAATAACTTTCGTGTGCCAAACCAAACATATATTTATCATCTTTGCTGTCACCATAAGCATAGATTCTGCTATAGTCATATAAATTATACTTTTCCCTGATCTTTACAACCTTCTCCTTGCTAAAACAGTTAATCCCAGCCAGGTGCCCTGAAAGCCTTTGAGAACTCATGTCAAGCCTGGAGCTGATAAGATCTAATCCATGTTCTCTGCACCAGTTTTCTACAAGTATGTTGAGAGAACCAGTAACAATAACTACTTTGTGATCTCTCTCAAGATGCCACTTGATCTTTTCCATTGCTGAATCAAGTATCATTTTGGGTAAAATTTCTTTTGTGAAATCATTAGCTTTTGTAATAAACTCATCCCGATCTTTATTTCTAAAAAAATATGACAGAGTAAGTTCTTTTGCCTTATGATGGTTTAATATTTTTAAACAGTAAAGAAAGAATACAGGAAAAAGGACCATGCACCCAAACAAATATTTTTTCTTTCCGTGATAATACTGGATGAAAGTAAATATCGTGTCACCTTTTGTAATTGTACCATCAAAATCAAACAATGCCAATTCCACTAATAACCTCCTATTTTCATTTAAGATACCTTTCAAGAAACTCCACATGTGTACCTATATATTTCTTAAAAGTTTCCCCTGTATAAGGTGCAAAATGATTGCAGTCCATAATAACAAGTTTACAGTTTGTGATATTTTTTGCACATTTTTCAATAGCTTTAATTGGGATTAAAGAATCATGCTTTGCCGCCATGATTAAAACATTGGCTTTAATTTTTTTTGCTTTAGCCGACGGATTGTACATTAACATTTTTAAAAATACCCGCGAAGCCACCTTGTTTTCCCAGATTTGATCATTACCGACTATAGACATGTACCCATCATATGATTCCTCAGAATTCATTGCCGCAAAAGTCCCGGATCTGCCAATAACCGGGGAATAGTGAGGTGAAAGGCCAACAGTATTTCGTATAACATCATATATGCCATATACCGCAGATTTAATTATATCAGGAAAAGATTTCATCGAAGTGGATGATGTGCCACTCATAAAAGGAACCTGTGCTATTACTGCTTTTATCTTATCATCAGATGCGGCAACTGATATTACATGTCCTCCGGAAAACGAGGAACCCCACAGTGAAATTCTACCACCATCAACTTCATTTATATTGCGTACATGAGCAACGGCAGCTTTCCAGTCCTCTACATGATGAAAAGGATCAACAATCTGCCTTGGTTCTCCATCGCTCCTGCCAAAAGTACGGTAGTCAAAAAGAAAAACTGCCATATCCTTTTCAATAAATCTTTCTGCATAAGGCCTCAGACCAAAGTTTTTCTGTGACGCAAAACCGTGAGCCATGATGACAACAGGTGGATTATTGATGTTATCTGGTAATAATAAATCACCATCACAGCGTATTCCTTTGCTAATGAAATCAGATTTAATTATTTTCAATTTTTTCTCTCCATTGGTAAAGAATTGACTACAGTCTTTAATTTTACTAATTTTGAAAAAAACTTAGCTTGGAAACCCGGATAAACGTGCAATTTTTTCTTTGCTATACCTTGAATCGAATGAAAGACAACAGATTCAGGTTTATCAATTAAGAATGAAGATAATTTTTTTACTTTCATGCTTCCGAATGATTTGACTTTGAGCATGTCTGTATCTGCAAAAGTCGGATAAATATTTGTTATTGAAATTCCTAATGGTGAAACCTCACGAGAGAGAGCCATACCCAAACCACGGATTGCACATTTAGATGCCGTATATGATGTTTCAAAGGCTGTAGGTATAACTGAAGCAAGTGATGATAGAAATACTATATGACCACTTCTATTTGCAATCATATCATTAAGAAATAGTCTTGATATTAATATCGGTGCTGTTACATTCACCTCAATCATTTTGATAAGTGCTGTTTCAGGATGTTCATGAAAATAACCATATGTAAGAATGCCGGCATTGTTAATGATGATGTCCATGTGCCCTGCCTTTTCCCTGCAGAATTTATATAATTCATAACAGTTTTCCGGCCTGGATAGATCAAAGGATCCAGTGGCTATAATTTCTCCTGTATTGTTCTTTAACGTTGAGGAAATCTCATCAGCCTTTTTTTGAAGTACATTTATATCAATATCTGTAAGTACAAGCCTTGCCCCAAATGGTAAAAGCTGCCTGATAAACTCACCACCGAAACCGCCAGCCGCGCCAGTAATTAGAATATTTTTATTTTGAAAGTAATTCATTGTATTCACTTATCCTTTATAATATCGAAAGTAATTATTTTTCTTTATCTTTTAAAAACCTCGTTTCTAAATCATATTTATACGGCATTTCGGGTGATTTCCACTTGGCAATGGGAGTGCCCGCGTTAAGCTTTATACGCAGTCGATCGGTACTCTGGATGACGAATGGCTTAAGTTCGGCAAGACCGAGGTCACGAAGGTTGCGGGCCATACGGTGATTGCTGTCACCAACGTGCATTACCAGTTTCTTCGCCCGTGCATTTGTATACCAAGCATCGGCGTCAACAATTATCTTCCAGATGCTATCCCGGTAGTTGTTGAAGCATACAAGATCAAAAGATTTTGTAGGGATACCAATTCCGGTTTCACCCTTGATTGAAACAATATCCTTGCCGGTGTCAGGATCGAGCACACTGAATTCAAACTTTCTGCCGTCAAGCTTGTTTGGTATCTTTGTTAAAAACTTAGGGTATCCCCATATTTCGCGTCCCGCCGCTCTGGCTTCTGGAACCGTTACGGGCATTTCGAGGATATATACACCCATATTGCCCCAAGAAGCACCTCTTTTTTTGAACAAAATCTTGGTGATGTAGGGACTGGGATCAGGGAGCATCTTGGGTCTTACGACAATGGTGATAGCCACCTCATCATAAGCTGGGATGGTGACCTTACGATATTGAAAAAAGACAATGCTAACCATGGCCTTGCCGTTGAAAAACTTACAGGGGAGCAATCCAGTACCTTCCAGCATGGTCAGCACCCTGTTATAGTCGACAAAGTAATTAAGGCGTCTTTCTGAGACATCATAAAAAAACATCGGCACCTGGATCTCGGTGACACAAGTGGTATAGAATGTCCTCGGTACATTGAAAAAATTACTTTTACTCATAATTAAAACCTCACCAGTTTGTAATGAAAATGTTTTTGACAGGCAACCCTTTCTGCAGTTGACCCGTTTATTGATTAAAACTATCATTTTTTACAAGTAATGAGGTTCTGTCAACTATTTTGTGTAAATTTATCAAGTATCGGCAAATTATTTTTGC
>ERZ795060.2982-NODE-2982-length-16223-cov-14.327313_pt1 | contig 16223 bp, 17 predicted proteins | sample MGYA00375144_ERZ795060 | MGnify/ENA primary metagenome ERZ795060 (study PRJEB30189, sample SAMN05720157) | activated sludge metagenome | isolation source: anaerobic digester from wastewater treatment plant | place: Japan | collected 2015-05-15 ...
TACCAGAGTCCTCCAGCATGGTCATGGTGTTCGTGAGAAATAACAATATATTTTAATCTTTTTATATCAATATTTAAGCTGGAGAAATTTTTCTTGAGGATAATATAGGTGGAGATAAACTAAAGGTCTAAGCAAATCTTAAGTTTTTTCTTATTTTCTTCTAAGACCATCATTTTAAAGTTGATATAGAAGAGTCAAAAATAAAAATTAAGCATGGAGGCACTAAAAATGAGAAGGATATTGTCCATATTAATTATTACAGGTATATTAACAGGCTACTTTTGCCTGACCAGTTTTGCCTGCGAGATGAGGCTAACACCAGATAGATTTACAGCTAAAGTTGGAGAAAAAATTACATTTACACTCGAAAGGATTCAATCTCATAAAAATTGTGTCCTCCCATTAGAGGCAACAAAGATAGAAGTTAAGGGTGGTAAGGTGGTGGACCCGGGCAAATGGATAAAAAAGGATAATGCAGACATATTAAGGTTTACCGTTCAATTCACCACCCCGGGGGAGGCGGTTGTAACTGTAATTAGAGATTGCCCTAAAGAAGGTATAATGAGGGTAGAAGCCAGAGGGACAGTGTTAAAGTGACATCAAAGAGCACCTTCTATCTCTCCACAGTAACAATATAGAAGGTGCTTCCTTTCCCCTCTTCACTCTCCACATAAATCTTAAAGTTTAAAATTTGAACAAGTTTTTTAGCAAGAGAAAGACCCAGTCCATAACCGCCATCGCTCCTGGAATCATCAAGCCTATAAAATCTCTCGAAAATCCTCTCCCTTTCTTCCTGAGGGATACCTCTACCATAATCCCTGACAAAAAAACTATCTCTCTCCCATCCAAGCTCTACAACTTTCTTATCAGGACTATTCTTTACTGCATTTTCAACCAGTATATTAAATACAAGTTCTAATATGGGTAAGGAAGAATAAATTTCTCTCTTAGGATCATCCAGAATGATATCAAACTGGAAATCAGGGTAAAGCTTTTCGTAGTATTCTTTTCTCTTCTCCAGAAAAGATTCCAGGTCTATCGGTCCCAGAGATACATCCTCTTGAGTTTTTAACGTCTCTAAAAGCGTATTTATCAGTCTCTCCATATCCTCAGCCGTCTCTCTGATAGATTCAAGGGATTCCTCCAGTATCTTCTTATCCTCTTTTCCCCACCTCTGTAAAAGTCTAATATGTCCCAAAAGAGAAGTCAGTGGAGTCCTGAGCTCGTGAGACACATCTAATATAAACTGTTCCTGCATCTTATAAGCACTGCTTACTCTCTCAAGCATATTATTTATAGTTAAAGCCAGATCGAAAAGCTCATCTTTAACACCAGGGAGCCCTATCCTTTTATCAAGGTCTCTTACGTTTATACCTCTGGCTGTCCTTATCATATCCCTAAGTGGAGACAGGAATCTCTGAGAGAGTATATACCCGACAATTAGAGAAACTACTACACTGAAAAGAGAAAGCAATATAATATTACTTTTTAACCTATTAAGAGCCAGGATTGTTGGTGTTATATCTTTTCCAACTAAAAAGTCTTCTCTTTCGACAAGAAAGACATATGTACCATTAACCTTGTGTATCCCTTCTTTATCCTTAAATCCCAACCCAAATGGGTCCTGCACAACTACACTTTTAGAGACGATATAAAGAGAAGACAACTTACCGTATCCTGTCCCCCTGGTAAGAAAGTCCTCTATAGAAGGTCCTCTCAAGAGTTCTTTCCGAATTTCATCCAGAAGTAATCTCTCTGTATTCCAGTAGAAGAAAACAGCAGAGAAAATAATAAAAAATATCAGTATGAGTGAATATATAAGGGTAAGTCTTATAGATATCTTCAAGCATCACCTCTAAAAGTATATCCGACCCCTCTTATAGTCTTTATATATTTACCCTTTTCTCCCAATTTCTTTCTGAGATAGTTAATATAAACCTCTACCAGGTTCTCCCTTCCTCCATCATAATCTTCCCAGACCACCTCCAGTATTCTATCTTTACTCAGGACAATCCCTGCATTTGCCATCAATAGATATAAAAGAGAAAATTCTGTTTTAGAAAGTTCTACATCCTTCCCATCAATTAACAATCTATGCTGATCAGGGAAAAGTTCAATGCCATAAAGGCTCAAGCTGGTCTCCTTTATAGATGTTTTCCTGCGAGATATCGCCTCTATTCTTGCCACAAGCTCTTCTATATTAAATGGCTTCACCAGATAATCATCCGCCCCGTATCTAAATGCTTCAAGTTTATCTCTTATATCTCCTAAAGCGGTAAGCATAATGATACCCAAAAGAGGATTTCTATTTCTCAGTCTCTTAGCAACTTCTTTCCCATTTATTCCAGGAATCAGGATATCCAGGATAACTACATCTGGCTTGAAGTCTTCGCTTTCTACAAGGGCATCATATCCATCATCAACCACTTTAGTTATGTATCCCTCATGGGAGAGTTCAAGCTCCAGAACCCTTGATATCTTAGGGTCATCTTCAACAACAAGAACTTTCTTCATACTCTTCCTCCAAGATTATTATAACATCAAATCAACAATTCTAAGGATTCTTTAAGATTATCCTTAGTAAATACTAAGTTCTCAATTTTATACTCTAACAAAACTAAAACTGGAGGTCAATTATGATCCAACTCATAGAATTATTGAGCAGATATCAGTTATGGATAATATTCTTAATTGCAGGTATAGTTTTATATTTATTAAAATTACATCCCATTAGAAAGGTAATGCTCTTTCTAAGCGTTATTGTCCTTGGATTTTATCTTGGAGGCTGTCCCTGTCCAAGCGGATCTGTATTTCACCTTTTTACAGGGGTGGGAAGTTTTCTTTTTATAATCTCCACAATAACCACTTTACTGTTTGGAAGGGTCTACTGTGGATGGGTATGTCCTCTAGGCGCAGTCCAGGAATTAATCTTTACAGGCAGGTACAGGATCAGAATACCTGAGAAATTTGATAGATACTCGAAATATGTAAAATTTCTTATCCTGGCGACTTTTCTCTATCTTACAATCTCCACGTCGACATACACCTGGGGTAAATATGAGCCATTTAAGGTCCTGTTCAACTTTGGAGGTAACAGGATAGCCTTCATACTTCTATTAATAACCATGGGACTATCTATGTTTATAGAAAGAGTCTTCTGCAGATATATATGCCCGATGGGAGCAGTATTCTCCATTATTTCCAGATTCTCCATTTTTGGGCTGAGGATAAACAAAGATAGATGTGTAAATTGTCTGCGTTGCACCAGGGATATATGCCCAATGGGTGCAATTGAAACCACTCATGATAAAATTAAAATTGATAAGAGAGAGTGTATAGATTGCCTGAGGTGTAAGGATATATGCTCGAAAGGGGCCCCAACGTGCAAATAGAGCCCCTCTATCTTTCTCAGGATAATCTGATTGCCTGACTTAATAACTGGATACTGGCTAATATTCCCTCTTCAGAAGGTGCTTTTCCCTCAAATTCAATAGAAAGATAACCCTTATAATCAGCATCTTTAAGCTTTCTAACTATTCTTATATAGTCAGGATTAAGCCCAAAGTCATAGAAGATTCCTCCGCCCCAGTATGTCTTGGCATGAACAAGTGCTGTATAAGGAATAAGAGCCTCTATCTGCTCATAAGTATTCTCTCTAAAGTTTCCACAATCCAGACAGACTCTCAGCCATTTGCTTCCAACACCATTTATTATATCCAGCACACCTTTAGCCGAATAAGTAAGTCCCCAGTGATTCTCTACAGCCAGAGTAATTCCATACTGGCTGGCGAAATCGGTGCATTCTCTGAAAGATTCTATATTCCAGTCTATTCCCTGCTCATAAGAATATCCAGGTAGAGGTGGTTCTTTACCATCCAGAGCCATCAGTTCTATAAAACTCTTAACTGTCCCCCATCGACCGCCAAAAATCCTTATTACAGGAGCACCAAGTTTAGAAGCTATAACAATCCACTTCTTTACCTTTTCTATCTCTGATCTTCGAACTTCCGGGTCTGGATCTACGAAGTTGTTATGGACTGACAATGCATAGATATCCTGTGAGTTCTGTACAGCTAGCTGTTTAATCTTCGAGATATACTCATCATCCTCTGAAGAAAATTGAACCGCCAGTACCTCCAGACCATCAAGCCCATATTTATATGCCAGGGGAAATATCTCTTCCAGAGTAAAACTGATCTCTTCTGGTCTCCCATAATCAAATCTTTTAAATGAGTAACTTGAACTTCCTATTCGCATACTCTCCTCCTTATCTATAATAAAATCTTAAACTTTAATGCTTTTATCTTCAGGAACCTGTCTCTCCTCTTTATGTATAAATTCAAAGATGAAATAGCATAGACCTATAACAAGAATAATATCACCGATACTGTGTACACTTGCGTATGGTCTTAAAAATGTTGGGGCTATTATATCCCCAAGAAAATTGAGATGTGTCTCCTGGGACATTATTGTACCGTTATAGTATTTTCCAAACTTATTGAGCATATCAACCTTATCAAACTTTCCCATTGCTTGAAGTTTATTAATATCCTGTGGCATATATCCCCTGTTAGCAACTATAACGGTAAGATTAGAGAGAAACCCTATAAGTGCAATCCTCAATCCTCTATATCTTAAATTCAGGAGCATTGCAGCAAGTAATATAAGTAGTGACAAAATATATATGTATGGTGTAAGATACCGATAGTTTGAATAGAAAAATCTCTCGGTGAATATAATCATCTGCAGGATAACAGCTACCAGAATAAGAGGAAAACCACGAAAGGGCTTCTCTTCAATACCGCTAATACCCCTGTTAAAAAGTATTGCTACTATAAAACATACTATAATTGCCGCTAAAAAAATCATTCACCCTTCTCTTTATACCTGTATGTCTGAGAAGCATTTTACCATATTTTCCTCCAGAAAGAAACCTTATCAGAGAAACTCTTTGATGTATTCTTTTATCTTTTCAGCTAGGGTGTCGTCTGTATTACCGGAGTTCTTATTCAAGATAGCTATTATCTTTTCTGTTACTTCTTTCTCTCTAGTTAAAAAATTAAAATTTTTTTGCGCCTCTGTTTCTGTTACTGATTCTGATACTGTTTCTGTTACTGTAGAGACCCTGGTGGGAGGGTCTATAGAGGGTCTAAATAATTTACCTATAGGTGGATCAAATAAAAATATCTTTCTTAAAGATGTTTTTAATATTATTAAGAAGTTATATTTGAAGAGAATGGAAACTCAAAACTTGTAATTTTTTGAATCAATAATCACTGGTGCCCCCAAGGGAACTCGAATCCCTGTCTCGGCCTTGAAAGGGCCGTGTCCTAGGCCTCTAGACGATGGGGGCACTGGTGAGCCGCACAGGGATTGAACCTGTGACACCCTGATTAAAAGTCAGGTGCTCTACCACTGAGCTAGCGGCCCAACAAGTCTTATTTTAACAGATAAATTCTGTTTTGTAAATAGTCTAAAATTCAACTAAAGATCTTGATTATCTCATCAGCCTCGCTGACTTCAAGATCCAGGAGCTGCCCACTAGATGATAGCATCTTTATTCCATAATTCTCTGGCTTTATCTCCCCAATAACCCTGGCTAAAATACCATTATCTTCGTATAGTTTAATGAGTTTTTCCGACTCTTCTTTCGGCAGAGCTATAATCAATGTCCCGGATGTTATAAGACCCAGAGGATTTATACCGTACTCTTTGCATAGAATTTTCGTCTCTTCAAAAACAGGTATCTCTGATTCATATATAAGTGCCCCCTTCCTGGAAGCCCTGCAGACCTCATATATCCCCATTCTTAGACCACCCTCTGTCGGATCATGCATGGAGTGTATATCAATCTCCTTACATAGGGAGACCTCTTTATATACACTTATCCCTGGATTATAAAGAAACCTTTCACATCTACTTATAAAACTTTTGCTGTAACCTTTAAGCATAAGTTCATCCTGCTTTTCTCTTGCTATAATGGCAGTCCCTTCAACAGCAATCCCCTTTGTTATAACTATAAGGTCCCCTACCCTGGCATTGGAGGTCACTATAAGTCTATCCTTTTCCACCTCCCCCAGCATACATCCAACTATAATAGGTCTATCCAGCCCTACAGTAACTTCCGTATGACCTCCTATAACCGCCACACCAATCTCCTCACAGGCTTCAGATATCTGTGATGATATCTTTTCCAACATCTCTTCTGTAGCTTTCCCCTGTGGAAGAAGTATCGAAGACATAAACCATTTTGGGGTAGCACCTCTGGTCAATATGTCATTTGCATTAACATTAACAACATACCAGCCAATATTCTCTGTAACAAAGGTAATCGGATCTGTCTTTGCTATAAGATATCTATCGGTAAAAGATATAACCGCTGCATCCTCACCAACCGAAGGACCAAGAATTACTCTTGGGTCCTCCTTCCCTCTATAAACAGATATTAGTCTATCAAGAAGCTCTGTATTTATCTTTCCTGTCTTTAAGTATCCCATAAGGTATATTATAATATATAAAAAGATAAAAAGAACAACAAGGAGGCTATAGATGCAGAAGTTAGTTAGAACAATTGCATATATAGGTATAGGATCAGCGATTGTATGTGCTGGGACCATGATTATCCAGATCCCAATCCCTCAGACCAGGGGGTATATAAATCTTGGCGATGCCCTGGTACTTACCATAGCCATGCTGTTTGGATCCAAGATAGGTGGGTTAGCAGGAGGGCTTGGTTCTGCTCTGGCTGATATATTATTGGGATATGCACACTGGGCTCCTTTTACTTTTGCTATAAAAGGTATAGAAGGACTGATAGCTGGAAGTTTGGCATATAAAGCTCAGAATACGATTGTAAGAGTTCTTTCCCTTATTCTGGCAGGATTAGAGATGGTCGCTGGATACTTCATAACGGAGACATTTATGTACGGGGTAGGACCAGCGGTGGTAGAATTGCCTGGTAATTGTTTTCAGGCTGGCGGTGGAGTGCTGATATCAATGCTTCTTTTTCTGGCAATAAAAAGGGTAACAAAAGGGAATAAGGTCTGGAATATATAATTTAATGCCGATGAGAATAAAACCCCTGATATCTATTGCTATAATTCTAATTATAATTTCTTCAGTATCTTTTACTGAAGCCTCGGAGTTAACTATAAGGGTCCTTATCTACCAGGGTAAGGAGTTCAGTATATCTGGAAACTCTCTGGAGGTCAGTATAAAAAACGGAGAGCAGTTATTTATAAAAAACTCAGACAGGGTAGACGGAAGAGTGAATTCTTCCAGATTAAGTATAAAAATTATAGAAGGAGATAAATTGAATGAGCTCAGCCTGGATACAAGTTCAACTATCGATATAACGGGAGAGAACATTTCGGTAAACGGAAACAACTACAGAGGTAGCTTAAGAGTTATATACAGGAGTAACAGTGTAATCATAGTAAACATACTCCCTCTGGAAGAATATCTATATGGTGTAGTTCCATCAGAAGTCCCTTACTACTGGTCAAAAGAAGCATTGAAGGCTCAAGCTGTCCTTGCAAGAACATTTGCGCTGAAAAATATAAGGAATACTCCGGGGAAAGACTATGACCTAGACGATTCTCAAAACTCTCAGGTGTATAGAGGAAAATCAGGAGAGTATAATGAAACCAACGAGGCGGTCGACCTTACAAGGGGAGAAGTAGTTCTTTACAATAATTCTCTCGCCAGTGTATACTTCCATTCTACATGTGGAGGGCATACAGAACTGCCAGAAAACGTATGGAAAGTTGAGAAATTTCCTTACCTGAATGGAGTAGAATGTGGATACTGTAACGACTCTCCCTGGACTAATTGGGAAATTACTGTGAAGAGGGATGCATGGGAAAAGACCATGGGAAATGGAGAGATGGATATAGAATATGATGGCAGTGGAAGGATTTTAAGGCTGAACGGAATAGATGGAACCAGGATGAGAAGTGTATTCAATCTTCCCAGTACACTTATTATCGGAATAGAAGTGGAAGAAAAAGATGTATTAATAAAGGGGAAAGGGCTGGGACATGGTGTGGGTGTCTGTCAGTGGGGGATGAAAAAGATGGCAGAACTGGGGTTTTCTTATAGAGATATAATCTCATACTACCTTCCAGGAGTGACTGTAGATGCGTATAGAGGATTTTGATCTTGAACTTCCCCAAGAATTGATAGCCCAGGAGCCAGTGCATCCACGGGACCACTGCAGACTGATGGTCGTCTATCCTGATGGGAAAATAGAGCATAGATATTTTTATAATCTGATCGAATATCTCTCCCCAGGGGATGTACTGGTCCTTAATAATACCAGGGTAAGACCATACAGGTTGAGAGGAGTTAAAACCACAGGAGCAAACATAGAGATTCTCCTTACTAGGAGATTATCAGATAGAGTCTGGGAAGCCCTTGCAAACCCGTCAAGGAGATTACACTTAGGGACAGAGGTTCTGTTTGATAAAGGATTAAAGTGTAAAACTATTCAGGTAAGAGAAGGGGGATGGAGGATTTTGGAATTTAATGAAGAGGTAGAATCATATCTTGATGAACTTGGTGAGGTCCCCCTGCCGCCATACATCCACAGAAAGGTCAAAGAGGAGGACTATCAAACGATATTCGCCAGAGTAAACGGCTCCGTAGCAGCTCCAACCGCTGGGATTCATTTCACCGATGAGCTTCTAGAAAGGATAGAAGCAAAAGGTGTGGAGATACTGTATGTAACACTCCATGTAGGACCAGGGACTTTCTTACCGGTAAGGGTAGAGGAGATAGAAAAACACTATGTTCTTCCCGAAGAGATAGAAGTAACTGAAGAGACGGCAGAAAGAATAAACAGGGCAAGATCAAGGGGTGGGAAGATAGTAGCGGTTGGGACAACGGTAGTAAGGACACTGGAAAGTGTAGCTGAAGAAGACGGTAGAGTAAAGAGTTATAAGGGAAAGACAGACTTGTACATATATCCGGGATATAAGTTCAAGGTTATAGACAGACTGGTTACCAACTTTCATCTCCCAAAGTCTTCTCTGATAATCCTGGTATCTGCATTTAGAGATAGAGAGATAATAATGAATGCCTATCGAGAAGCGATAAGATTGGGATACAGATTTTACAGTTTGGGAGATGCTATGTTATTATATTAGCTATGGGAATTAGATTTCAGGTATTAAAAGAGGATAGTGTTACATTAGCCAGGACAGGAATAATAGAGACCCCTCATGGTTCATTTGAAACGCCTGTATTTATGCCTGTTGGAACCCAGGCGACGGTAAAAACTGTTACACCTGAAGAGGTGGTTGAGTGTGGGGGGAAGATAATATTATCCAATGCATTCCACCTGGAATTGAGACCTGGTAGCGAACTTATAAGAGACCTGGGTGGATTACACAGGTTTATGCACTGGGATAGACCTATCTTGACAGATAGCGGTGGATACCAGATAATGAGTCTGAGCCCGCTTGTGAAGATAAATGATACTGGCATACATTTTAAGTCTTATCTCGATGGACGTGAACTTTTTTTTACACCTGAAGAGGTGATAAGGATTGAGGAGAACCTCGGTTCAGATATAATGATGCCTCTGGACGAATGTATTCCATACCCAAGCAGTAAAGAGAAGACAAGATCTGCCCTGGATAGAACCATCAACTGGCTTTTAAGGTCTATAAAGATGAAGAAGAGAGATGACCAGGCACTATTTGGTATAATACAGGGGGGAATGTACAATGACCTGAGGATGGAAGCGATGGAGCGGGTAGCCTCTTTAGATGTAGACGGGATAGCTATAGGGGGGTTAAGCGTAGGAGAGCCTAAAGAGCTTATGTACTCCATATTAGAGTGTATAATGCCTTATGCGCCCAAGGACAAACCAAGATATCTTATGGGTGTGGGGACTCCTCTATCACTGGTAGAGGGGGTGATAAGAGGTATCGATATGTTTGACTGTATATTCCCAACCAGACTAGCCCGTCATGGGGGAGTATTTACAAATGAGGGTAGATTTATAGTCACCAATGCAGAGTTTACCAGTGATTCTAGACCAATAGATGAAAGCTGCAGCTGCTATACCTGTAAAAATTTTTCCAGAGCATATATAAGGCATCTATTCAAGGCTCAAGAAGCACTGGGTCCAAGGCTTACAACTATCCATAATCTTCATTATATACTACACCTTATGGAGAGAATAAGAGAATCGATAAGAAAGGACCGGATAATGGAACTTAGAGAAGAGATCACTTACTATTATAGAAAGGAGTTGAGTGTATAAACAATGGGAGAAGGACAATCTTTATTGTATCCCCTTATCTTCTGGGTTGTCTTCTTTGCAATCTTCTACTTTATACTTATAAGACCTCAGAGGGAGAGGGAAAAGAAACACAGAGAATTTATAAACAATCTGAAAAAGGGAATGAAGGTGATAACTGAAGGAGGATTTCTGGGAACTATAGCTGAGGTCAAGGAAAAAACTGTCCTCATCAAATTTGCCGATAATGTGGTACTCGAGGTACTTAAAGACTCGGTTGTTGCGAAACAGCCAAAGGAATAATGGAATCAGCCATCCATGGTCTGGTTTATCTGACATTCTTCTTAGTTATAGGTATCCTGCCAGGGATATTCTACCCGGGGACATTTGATCCGTTCGAACTGCCTAAGCTTGTATTTATAAGGGCAGGCTTAGGCTTATTTTTTTTATTGGTCCTGTTCTACAGGAGAAAGTCTAAGCAGAGCAACTCGCAAGTATTACCACATATGATCATCTTTATAATAGCAATGTCTCTCTCCACTATCCTCTCCCAGTATCGATGGACAAGTTTTCACGGTGAATGGGAGAGATATATGGGATTATCTTCCATGCTACCTATAGTCCTGGCTGGACTTGCCCCGGTATTTCTTGACCGGAAAAAAATTCCACTGTTAAAGTATGCGTTTCTTCTTGGATTGGTACTGGTAATAATAAGAAGTTTCAGACAGATACTTGGATATGAAATTATTTCCATAGATAGTTTTGGAGGTAGACTTCTTGCTTCGCTGGGGAATCCTGATTTTCTGGGTGAGTATCTGGTGATGGTGATACCTCTATCTATGATAGAGGCTATATATTCAAAGAAAAGGGTATGGAAGGTCATCACCTTTGTTATATTTTCCCTGACATTTCTGGCTCTCCTCTTATCCGGCACAAGAGGGTCCTGGCTTACATTTCTTATACTACTTGTAATTATGCCTCTCATATTTGTAAAACCCAAAACGCCTCGTTTTGTCTATCGTAAAACAGTGTTCTACGTCCTTTTCACTGGCACACTTATAGCTATGCTCTTATATCTTCCGGCAACCGTATATATCAGGTTATTACTATCTATTCTGCTTATCCTCTGGCTATACCTGTATATAAGATATCTCTACCCATATATGGGAGAGGAGATAAAGATTCGCAAAATATCCATCATTATTATGGCTATTATTATGATTGTCCTATACTTCTCTCTACCTTATATAACCAGCCTGATCCCCCATAGAGGAGATGTGATAAGTGAAACGTTGAAACTCAGATTAAAAGCCATGACAGAGGTGGAGAGTGGAAGATGGTATATGTGGAAGTCTGCATTTAGGCTTATAAGGGAGGAGATGATCTCCGATCCGGTAAGACTCCTATTCGGGTATGGACTGGATACTACAGGTAAATACCTATCACATTATAAAGATATAGACTCGGCAAGGATGGATCCGATGGATAATATAGTTTATGCCGATAGGGCTCATAACGAGTATCTAGAGATACTCTTACAGACCGGATTACTTGGCTTTTTAACTTTTATCATTCTTCTTATAACCACTGTCAAGAAAGGAATAGAGATACACAGGAGTACCCATCCATACAGGTTATTTGCAACAGCTATGACACTTGGAGTGATAGGATTTATTATAAATGGAGCTGTCATCTTTGGCACAAGTGTTACCTATCTGTATCTGTTCGTGATGTGTGGCATTATCGGAGTAATATACACACCAAGGGGGAGATTATGGAGGATAAAGAAAGATATTATTTACAGAGTTATAGCGGTATTCGCCCTGATCTTCTGTATATATACCACTTATACCGGATTGAGACAACTTCAGTCCCATAAATTTCTCTTAAAAGGGGTAGAGGCTATAAACAGAGGAGAACTGGTAAGTGCAGAAGAATATCTCGATAAATCAATAGAGGCTTATCCGATAGGTTACGCCTTTCAACGGAAGCTTGAGATCTATAATATAAGACTGAGAGAAGAAAAATCTAAAGAGGCATTCGATAAATGTATTGGATTATTTCCCCCTATGATTGAATATGTAAAATATCCAACCAGTGTATATTATGCGATGGCATCTATATATATGGACGGATATGAACTGGGTTTAGACAAAACTATGCTGGATAAAGTAATTTACTATCTTAAAGAATGTATCGAGTATGATAAGTATCACAAGCCTGCACTGAGAATTCTAGCCAGGATATATATGGATTATCTTAAAGATTCAGAATCAGCCTATCTCTACGCTAAGAGGTATGTAGAGATAGAACAGAGGGATATAGAGATGTGGAGACTTTTAATGAGGACTTCAAAAGATGTAAAAGACTGGGAGACAGCCTGGTTCTCAGCTAAAGCCATATACCTGGCAACAGAGGGAAAAGACAGAGAGGCTGAACGTTACCTCAGAGAGTCTGAGGAATATATCAGTCCTTCCAGAAACCCTTAGTTATGCCAAGGGTTTCAAGTTTTCGTCTCAGTTCAAGCATAGCGGTGTATGTCGGTATTACATAAACTGTATCATCTCCAGTTTTATCAACCGCCAGGGAAAGGGCATCAAAAACATCCTCTTCTATGATAAGTCTGGAAGTATCAAACCCCCCATACTTTAACCTCAATCCCATATCATAAGCTCTCCTTCCGGAGACTATTATGTATCTTGAGCTACCCATCAAGAGTTCAAAATTTACATCCCACAGCCAGGATATATCAGTACCATCCTGTATATTGTCGTTTATAGCAAGAACAACCATTATACCCTTTTTCCCAGAAAGTAGCTGTATTATCTCATTAAATCCAGCTGGATTTTTAGCCAGGAGTATATAGATGGTCTTATCTTTAAATTTGATCTTTTCACCCCTCCCAAAGGCGGTTTTAACCTCTTCCAGGTATCTGATAGAGGTCTCAAGAGAAAGTCCAAGTATATTGCAACAGAGAAGAGCAGAGAGGACATTATAAACATTATAGATACCTGGCAGCTGAACATTCACCCTGTAGCTTAATCCCTTGAAAGAGATATCAAAAGAGGAACTGTCCAACCCTGCATCTATATTGTAAGCCGCTATATCAGGTTTTACTCTCTTAAAACCACAATTGAGGCATTCAAAGTCTCCCTGATGCCCTATATAGTGCTTTCTATATACCAGATTGGCATCGCAGAAAGGACAGGACCTTATATCGGCAATTCCAGAAAAATTTTCCCATCCTGGATATTCCAGCCCAAAGTACAGGACTTTATTTGATAGATTATAAGCAACGCTTGAAACAAGAGGGTCATCCCCGTTCAGTATAAATGTTGTCTCACTGTTATCCTCAGCGATACTCCTGAAAGATCTTGCCAGGGTATCAACCTCACCATATCTATCCAGCTGGTCACGGAAGAGATTCGTAATAATAATAACATCAGGTCTGATTTCATTTGACAGTATCTTCAGATAGGCTTCGTCTATCTCAAATATACCAATACAGTTGTCTAAACTTTCTCGCAAAGAAAATCTATCAATCAGACTGGTACATATCCCTCTGGGGAGATTTGCACCGGCTCTATTATGCACATAATCTATCCCAAATCTATCCAGTATACCGGATATAATCCTGGCGGTAGTGGTCTTTCCATTTGTCCCGGTGATAAATATCTTGAACTTTAATCTCTCCCCAAGTTCCTTTAGAAGAGAGGGATGTATGGAAAGAGCCAGCTTCCCAGGGAAACTGGTCCCTCCAAAATGGAAAAGCCTTGTCGCCTTTATAGCAATCTTACCAGAAAGGATACTGAGATAAAATTCTAGACCCATTATCTTCTACCAAGGGTCTTATATAACTTGTCCTCCTCTTTACATACAGGATGGCTCAATCTCAACTTCCAGAGCATATTGAAAGATGGAAGCCCCATAACCTGCTCTAATCCCCACTCTTTTGCGAAACGTCCATCCTTTATTTCCTCAATGGCTTCTTTCATAATCTTCTTTGTTTCCTCTGTGATATACTTCTTCCCCCAGGTCATATGCCCGTACTGACTGGTTCTTGAGTGAAGCTTTAGCTGATTCCAGAGCCCTAACTGGGCTATAGAATGACCTATCTCTCCCAGTTCACCTGATGCGTATAACTCAAGTATAGCTACCTCTGGACTAACTCCTTCCTCTACCAGGACTTCATAGCAAGTCTGGAGCAGATAGAGCATAGCTCCTGCCCAGGAATGTTCGCTGAACAGGTCAACCAGTGTCTCCTCATAAAAGCTGGATTCCACCGCACATCCACCAGGGAGAAAAGCCCCGATCCCTTTTGATAAAGCCAGCGCATAATCCCATCCATTCCCCGATGCATCCTGTTCCACACCAACCATTACTGGATATCCATTACCCTGAGTAAACAGGTCTCTCACACCTTTTCCTATCATCCTGGGGGCTACCAGAATCACATCAACTCCCTCTGGTGGCTTTATAAAGCCATACGTTATATTATAGCCACTTGCAAAATCTATCACCTTTCCCTTAGATAGATATGGCAGGATATCCTTATCAAAAACCTCAGGGGCAACCTCATCAGGTATAAGAATCATAATAATATCTGATTCTCTGGACACTTCATCTATCCCTTTAACGGTAAATCCGTCGGAAATCGCTATATCCCAGGCGTAATCTTTTATATTTCCCACCAGGACATTCAACCTGCTGTCTCTAAGGTTCAAAGCCTGAGCTCTGCCCTGATTCCCATAACCTATAACTCCTATCACCTTGTCTTTAAGGATATCCAGACTGGCATCCTCATCTAAAAAAATCTTTGCCATAGCATATCACCTCCATAGAGTCTACTCTTTAAACTTCTTCCACTTTTACAGGCTTTCCGGACACAAATGACTCCCACGCTGATATTGTAACCGCCAATGTCCTTGCTCCATCCCTATAGGTAGATAGTATCATCGATGGGTCATTCTCTTTCACTGCATTTAAGAAAGCCTCATCCTCATCAAAATATGGATTATTATCTGATCTCTCCTCCGTCCTCTTCTTACGCTCGTTTATCACCAGCTTATTACTGAGAATCTCCACCACCAGATCCCTCTCGTAGATATGAAGTCCTACAGTATAACCAAAGTTCAGTATACAGGTATTGGATATGTTGCCTATAACTCCATTTTTAAACTTCAGATTTACCGTCCCTACATCAGGAACATCCATATTCTCCACATCAAAGATGATTCTTCTGGCAAAGAGGGCATAGACCTCATCTATATCACCAATAATAAATCTGGCAAGGTCAACTATGTGGGTTGTTTGCTCTATAAATTGTCCTCCAGATTGCTCTCTTATCCTCCACCAATGGACCATAGGCAAACCACCCATCCAGTAACCTAAAACCATCCCAATCTTATCTGGAGATACAAGCTCTTTAGCTTTTTTTACAATATCCAGATATCTCCACTGATAACCAGTACTGACTATTAGACCTCTTGATTCTATTAATGATGCTATCTCTTTTACAGTGGATAGGTCCAGACCTATTGGCTTTTCTACAAAGAAAGGGATACCCCTCTCTATAAGTTTCTTTTCAGATTCTCCATGGGCAAATGGTGGGATACAGATATATGCACAATCTAATTTCTCACTATCTAACATTTTGTCCAGGCTATCATACGGAGTAAAGCCAAACCTCTCTGAAGATACGGATATAGCTTCAGTAGATGGATCATATCCACAGACAATCTTTACATCAGACATCTGACTAAGCTGAGCCATATGGGTCCGAGCTATATTACCAGTGCCTATAAAACCAACTCTTAAAGACATCTTTTCCTCCTACACCAGGGACCGTAAGAATTTAACTGCCTCGGGAAGCAGTTTATCAGGGTCTCCAGGTATTCCACACTCCAGAGCCATATAATCTTTGTACCCCTTTTCTTTCAGCACCTTAAAGGGAGCGGAGAAATCGGTGTGTCCCATA
>ERZ795060.2996-NODE-2996-length-16176-cov-4.224986_pt1 | contig 16176 bp, 16 predicted proteins | sample MGYA00375144_ERZ795060 | MGnify/ENA primary metagenome ERZ795060 (study PRJEB30189, sample SAMN05720157) | activated sludge metagenome | isolation source: anaerobic digester from wastewater treatment plant | place: Japan | collected 2015-05-15 ...
ACATCTCACTGCATGGGGACCTTATCGTTACAATATCGCATTTCACTGGGACGGTTATGATAAGGATCACAAAGCTACAGGGACAAGTAATATTTATGCTCAGGCTGATAAAGATGGATTTATGACAGTAGGACTTTTGTGGCTACCCGGATTTGCTGCTTATTACGCTAATGGCAAAGAAGTAGCAAGGTGGGAGAGCGAACGGATTTCTAATGTGCAGTCCTATCCCATCTTTTATATGGTCTCAGGGGGATGGGCCAATGTTCCCCTCGATGACTCTCAGTTGCCTGCTGATTTTGTAATAGATTATATTCGAGTATGGCAAAGAGAAGATTTAGCTTCTCCCGAAGATGGAGTTAAACCAAATGATGGAACTCCTAAAAGTCCATAATTAAAAAGGAAAAACATTATGAAAGGAATTAAATTAAAAGAAAAAATACTCCCACTCGATTCATCATGGGATGTAATTGTTGTTGGTGGTGGTCCTTCCGGGTGTACTGCGGCAGCTGCAGCAGCAAAAGGAGGTGCCAGGACATTATTAATAGAAGCAACTTCTGCTCTGGGAGGAATGGGAACTAACGGTTTGGTTCCAGCATGGTGTCCATTCACAGACGGAGAAAAAATTATATATGGTGGCATGGCTGAGAAAATTTTAAAGAAATGCATAGCAGGAATGCCACATGTCCCAGACAATAAATTTGATTGGACTCCTATAGACCCGGAACTCTTAAAAAGAATATATGATGATTTACTTATAGAATCCGGAGCTAAGATACTTTTCAATACATTTATAACAGCAGTTGAAATGGAAAATGAAGGTAAAATAAATGCAATAATTGCTGCAAATAAATCAGGGCTTTCAGCATTCAAAGCTAAAGTTTATATTGATTGTACTGGAGATGGTGATATTGCTGCATGGGCAGGGGCAGCCTTTGAAAAAGGAGATGAAGAAGGAGACCTAATGCCTGCAACTCACTGTTTTATACTGACTAATGTAGATACATATGCGTATAACTATATGGCAGGTGTAAAATATCATCATAAAAAGAATGCAATAGAACAAATTATAGAATCAGGGAAGTATCCAATAATTCCAGATAAGCATGCATGTAACAACCTGATAGGTCCTTCTGCGGTAGGTTTTAATGCAGGGCATATATGGAATGTTGATAACACAGAACCTTTTTCTGTTTCAAATGCATTGATAGAAGGTAGAAAAATAGCCAGAGCTTTCCGAGATGCACTTGCAGAATTTTGTCCTGAAGCTTTTGGAAATGCATTTCTCTCTGCAACAGGTTCTCTTCTTGGTATTCGAGAAACACGCAGAATTTTAGGTGATTATTATCTTACCATAGATGATTTTTGCAATAAACGAAACTTTGAAGATGAAATATGTCGAAATTGCTATTTTATTGATATTCACCACAAAAAAAGTCAGATTGGAACTAAACACGAAGGATCTCATCATGCTATCCACTTGAAGAAAGGAGAATCACATGGAATCCCATTCAGATGTCTTATTCCCAGGAAAATAGAAAACCTCCTTGTTGCTGGTCGTTGTATTTCTACAGATCGTTCTGTGCAGGGTAGTACAAGAGTAATGCCTGTTTGTCTATGTACAGGTGAAGCTGCGGGTACTGCTGCATCTCTTGCGCTTAAATCTGATGGAACTGTTCGTGAAATTAATACCATTGAGTTAAGGGAAAAACTTAGGAAAAACGGAGCATATTTGCCTTAAGAGTCATAAATTGGCAATAAAATTCTTAATACAATAACTATTTTTTCCCTTGCGAAACTAACAAATAAAACTATTGTTCTATCTTTATGAGAGCAATAGCTAAGATAAATCTCTTTTTAGAAATTAAAAACAAACGTAATGATGGATATCATGAAATAAAAACGGTTTTTTATCCATTATTCGATTTATATGATGATATTGAAATAGAATCATATGATTTTTTAACTATTGAAACAGATCATTCCGATTTACCAATAAACCAAAATAATATCTGCTGGAAGGCGGCACAGTACTTTGCATCTGAAGCGGCTATAGAACCTCGCTGGAAAATAAAGATAAAAAAACGCATTCCAATATCAGCTGGCTTAGGAGGTGGAAGCAGTGATGCAGCGATTGTCCTTAAAATCCTCGATAATCTTTATCCCGGAAGATGCGAAATTCGCAAAATAGCCAAATCTCTTGGCGCTGATGTAAATTATTTTTTAAATCCAGTAATATCTCTTGGTGAAGGAATAGGAGAAAATTTAAGTAACTTAAATATCAATTTAAAGATTCCTCTTTTAATTGTAAATCCTCTCTTTCCCGTTTCATCAGCGTGGGCATATAAAAACTATTTTTCAAATAGTAGCGTGTCCTTAGATTCTTTTTTAAATACCCTCAAGAGCGGAGATATTGCGAATATCGCAAAAAAGATCAGAAATGATTTAGCTCCTGCTCTTTATAAAAAATTTCCTTTCCTTGAAATGATAAAAGAGTCACTTTTTCAAACTTCTGCTTTAGGTGTAGAAATTAGCGGGAGTGGTTCTTCTCTTTTTGCGATTTACAAAAGTCGGGATGACCTTATTCGGGCAAAACAAAAAATAGAAAGTCTTTATGAAAATTCTGTGCTTTGTTTCATTTCTTGTTGAGCTTCTATTTTTGCAAACATTTCAGAAATGAAACGAATTTCCTTTTGATAGAAAGGATAATCGTATCTCATTGGGTCAAAAAAATACATCACTGATGGCAAGCAATTAATTGCTATTTTTATGCATGATAAAATATTTTTGGAGATTATATTTCCCGAAAGAGTATCGTATTTTATTCTTATAATCCCTGTATCAAAACGATTTTCAAGTATAGTTTTTTGAAATTTTTCCCTGTCCATTAATTCGTGAGGGTAGATTTCTATAGCAAGATATATGTTTGGTAGCATAATATCGGATAAGATTTTTCGATAAAATTCTGTGTTAGCATCTTTTACCACAGCTGGCACTCTCTCAGGTATACATAGGTTTATTTTTTTTGTATATAGTATAATTGCGATTTTTCTTAAAAAATGAATGCAATCTTCATAATAAAACATATCTCCAGCACAATCTTCAAGGTTTATATTGACCGTTGCGAATTTCGCAAAATTATCAGGTAATTCGTTTAATTTTTTTTCAAATTCAATTAAAAATAGCCTCGAAAAAGATGCTTTTTCATTTAAAATATTTCGTATATCAATATTAATTAAATGGTTAATAGATATTAGAGGGAAATTTGTTTTTATTTTTGATATAAAGGATGCCGATAATAAATCGAAAGAAATATCAAGAGAAGAAATATTATTTTGTTCTAATATTGATATGATGTTGTTTAGGTCTGTGTTCTTTCCTGCAAAGGAAAAACCCCAGTCATTTTTTATATTTTTCTGAATTTGTTCCATTTTTCTGTAAAATATTTTTTATCAGCTAGTTCACGTGCCGCCGATAGAAAATCTTCTGTCAGTGATATATTTTGAAAGTGAATTTTTATTATATTTTTAAATTCATCCAGTAATGCGCTCTTAAATACATCTATTCTTAAATTTATCAAATCTATTGCTATAGTGCCCTGAACAAGTATATAATCTTTTGTTTGTTTTTGTGCCGCTCCCGCGATCTTGAGGCCATTTTCGAGAAGTAAATCTCCAGGAACCGGCTTCTCAAAGCATTTATAATAACCGGATGACAATGATTTTTTTGTGCTTAATGAAGAGTTTATATTGAATCTTTGGAGAACCTTTTTTATCGTATTATGTAGGAGCAAGTAAATCTCGTTTCTATGAAGAGAAAAGAGAGGCGAATCGTTAAAAATAATCATAGAATACGTCAGATCATTTTGATGAATAACTGTTCCACCTCCAGTAGGGCGACGTATGATGATATTGATATTCGGATTTGCTTCTAATACTTTGTGAAAATTTTGTGCATAGCCAAAAGTTATACATTTTTGCTTCCACGTATAGAAACGGAGGAAGAGAGATGAATTATTATTTAAAGCTAATTCTCTTGATAGGGTTAATTGTTCATCTATTGCCATGTTTTCATATGGAGAGAAAATGGAAATTTCATCTATTAATGAGATTTTAAATGTGTTTTCTGGCAGAATAATCATCTTTTTAGTATTTTATAAGGAGTTTTTGGAGAGCGTTTACAGTATTTTTCAGATTAGAAAGAGAGTTTAGAAGTTTTTTCCTTTCTTTTTTATGAAAATAATATCCGATATATGGAATTTGATAATAAAAAGGGAGTTCTTTTTTATGGCAAAAATTTTCCAGATCAATGAGAAAAATTTCAATAGTGTTTAAATTAACAAATATATGTTTTGCTAAAAGAGATGGATAAAAATAACCTGCATGTTGGTATCTTCTAATACTCGATGCTAATTTTGTAAGAATTTCTTTTTCATGTGTTTGATATCTGGCCACAGTATCAGGCAAAAGCATTCCATTGTTTAAATCGTTAAGGCAGATTGCATTCCCTATATTTTTTACAAGTATAAAACCATGTTTTTTTTGATCATTAAAAGAAAAAGCAACTAATTTAGCTGTTTTAAAACCAAATTTACCGATTACGTTATATGCTTGAAATTCATTTTTTAAATATTCATAATCTTCAAGTTGAGCTCTTTTCAGGAAATATTTTACGTTTTCAGCTAACCTGATGCATGTTACATGAAGGGTTTTTATTTTTTTTGTTTTGTCAAAATGTTCTGATACATCTTTAAATTCTATATCTGTCCCAGAATTTTCAAGGTTCCAGAAAGAGTCAAAAGATTCAAAACCTCTCTGAGAGAAAATCTCATTTTCAATGTGGTCAGACCATTCAATCTGTTGTAAAGGTGCTTTCATTTTTTGAATTCAGAAACTTTTTCTTTTAATTTTTGTTTATTTAACTCAATATTGGTCTGTTTTGAATATTCTCGAATAAAAGTATTGATTATGGACTCATCAGATTCAATCTCAATACCTTTATTAAGAAGTTCAGAAAAAGAAGCTATTAATCTTGCAAGATCTCTTTCTCGGTACCTTTCTGGTAAATTTATTCTAATCTTTGCTACATCAAGATCCCACAATCCGCAGGAGTAATCATTGTTGTCTTTTTGAAAGTAAAAATTTGTAAGTTTTGCGTCCCCGTGAAATGTATTTGCTTTATGCATCGTTGAAATAGCGGAAACAGTTCTGTTGATAAATTTATTATATTCATGTTCACTTAATCTACATTTGGAAATTAATTCTTCAAGGGAAATCCTTGATTCAATAAATTCCTGTATTAAAAAAGAGAAAGTTTTGCCGAGAAAGTACTTTTTTGACTTTATTGCGCAATAATGCTGAGGTAATTTTATCTTACAGTCAGAAGATTTTAAATGAACGTAAATCTTTATGGCATTGAATGCGCGAGTATCTCTAAAAATATATTTCAATCTATGTAAAAAACCTCTATCATTATATCTTTTTATGAAATATTTTTCATTTTTATAATTTACAATACCAGCTTTCACACTTCGTGAATCTTTTATAAGGATAGAATTTTCCAGTCTTTCATTTATTTCAGTTATAAAATCGGGCGTAGTATTGAGGAAATTTTCATCAATAAGACAAGAAAAGGAGGTGGTATTTTTCTTTATTTTTATCTTTGCGAGTTTTATTTTCATTTCAACTTATTGAGTTGAGTTTTTTTTGCACAATTGCACACCACTTTTCAATTTCATCATTGTTTAATTCAGGAGGTATTTCAATCGGTTCCCCTATTACAAGAGTTACTGTTGAAAATGGTTTTGGAATTCTAAATTTATCCCATGTTCTTAGTTCCCAGTATTTTGAGTAATTTATTGATATTGGTAAAATTGGACGTCTTGTTTTACTTGCAGTGATAATTGGTCCTTTGCTCATATGATAAGCAGGCCCTCTGGGACCATCAGGAGTATAGCATACGTTTTTTCCATTTTGTATTTCACGCAGTGAATTATTTAAAGCAGATAGAGCATTTTTTTTTGTGGAACCTCGGATAGGCTTAACGCCAAATAGAGAAACAAGATCTGAAAGGTATTGTCCATCTCTTGAAGCACTAATCACAGCGCAGCTATGTTCTCTAATTTTTTTCTTAAACATTAGAGGGAAAAAGAGTATTCTGTTATGCCATGTTACTGTAATATAAGGGAATTTCTTGATATCAATATATGAATTTGGATCGACTCGTTTTTTTAAAACTAAAATGGAGTAGAGTTTTAATATAATGAAAAAAAGATAGGTCAGAAATGAGGGGAATTTTCTGATTTTCTTCAGTTTTTTTAACATAAGATATTCAGGTCATTCCTTGTGTTGAGAGGAATGTCTTTATTTTGTCCTCATAAGAGTCAAGTATTGGAAAGGTTCTTGCTGTTGAGGTTTTAATTGCGGCTTCAGCTACATAACGGGCAACTCGTGGAACTACGCGAGGATCGAAAGGTTTTGGAATTAACAATTCAGGTTTCAGTGGATTATTTCCGTTGAAATAACCTTTCTTATAATCTTCTGGATATGATTCTGCGAGAATTGCCATTGCCTTGTCATCTATTTTTTCATTGGCTAATTCAGCAAGTGCATTAGCTGCTGCAAGTTTCATTTCATTGTTTATATCTCTTGCACGTGTATCGAGAGCGCCCCTGAATATTCCGGGAAAACCCAGGACATTATTTACCTGGTTTGGATAATCACTTCTACCAGTTCCTGCCACTGCTGCGCCAGCGTCGATAGCATCCATTGGATTAATTTCAGGTTCGGGATTTGCCATTGCAAATACGATAGGATCTTTTGCCATTGTTTTTATCATTTCCTTTGTGACACAATTTGCAACAGACAACCCAATGAATATATCTGCTCCAATAAGTGCATCGGCAAGGGTTTCTGCATTTGTATCAGCTATAAAACGCCCTTTTTCTGATTCTGGCAAAATATCTCTTCTTTTTTTTGATATTACTCCTTTTGAATCACAAAGAATAAAGTTCTCTCTTCTTGCCCCTGCAAGAATATATGTTTCTGCGCAGGATATACCCGCAGCACCTGCTCCATTTATTACGATTTTGCATTCCTGCAGTTTTCTCCCTGTTATTTTACAGGCATTTAAAAGTCCAGCAAGAGAGATTATTGCAGTACCATGTTGATCATCATGAAATACCGGAATATTCATAATTTTTTTAAGTTCTGATTCTACTTTAAAACAGGCTGGAGCCCCAATATCCTCAAGATTTATTCCTCCAAAAGTTGGTTCAAGTGAACGAACGACAGAAATGAGTTTATCTGGATCAGTTTTCCCTCTTGTATCAAAAACATTATTCAAACAGATAGGGATTGCATCTATTCCAGCGAAAGCTTTAAATAGAACAGCTTTACCCTCCATAACTGGAAGCCCTGCTTCAGGACCTATATTTCCAAGCCCAAGGACTGCCGTCCCGTCGCTTACTACAGCTACCATATTACCTTTAGCCGTATATTCCCATATTTTTTCGATATTATTTGTTATCTCTATACATGGACCTGCTACGCCGGGAGAATATGCAAGTGTTAGATCTTTTTGGTTTTTGCATGACTTTGTCAATTGTATTGAAATTTTTCCTTTTCTACCCCTTGAGTGATATTCACAACTTTCCCTAAAAATTTTGTTTGACATTGTTATTCCTTTTATTTATTAATTACAAAGAAAAATAATATAATGAAGAATATATTTTTATTCAAACACTATTTACTAATTTTATTATGAATTGTTCTTGCTTTTTGAGCTTCGAAGAGGGCTTTTATATATCTATTTTTTATTTTAAAAGGGGAGAAAAACTATTTTCTCGTAAAGCAACATATAAGTTTTGATATTTACGATTAAGCTATACTATATTGTTATATTAATTTTCATAATAGATTGGAAATTTTTATAAGCTTTTCAGGGCCTTCTTTAAACGCTTCAAATATCCGCGTAATTTTCCAGGCATCATCGAGATTGCCAATGAGATTTTTTTCATTATTCAAAATAGAATTTACAAAATCATTAATTTCATTATAGTACCCCAACAAAAATAGTCCTTTGTTATATAATTGTCCAAGGGAAAATTCAGGTTCCCAGATGCTTGAAATTTCATCTGGTTGTCCTTTGTAAAAGTCAGGATTATCCCCATAGCCAAGAGGAGGATTGCGGTGATAAAAAACTCTTATGTTATTATCTACAACTATACTGCGTGACTTATCGGAAACAATAAGCGTTCGTTCCATACCACAATTAATTGCTGATTCATTCGTAAAAGTAATAGAAGCCGTTTTTCCATTATCATATCCAAAAACAGCAATCCCGGCTCCTGTAGAACTTCTCTGGTAAAATAGTTTTGATGGCATACCTGCAAGATATATCAACGCAGATACTGGATGGCAGAGATGGTCCAGGAAACCCACTACGGCATTTGAAACACCTTTTTCCCAAACTTTAAATTCAGAAACTGTTGGAATATATTGGGGATACTGTATCTGGAGCAAAGTAACTTTTCCAAAATCTGGATGATTAATCAACTCTTTTGCTTTCCTTAATGCTGGCATAAACATCTTTTTAAAGCCAATTAAGACATTTTTTTTACATTTTTCTGCTACCGTTTTTATCTTAACAATATCTTCAGTTGTTGCTGCTGGAGGTTTCTCAAGCCATACATGGCACCCTTCATTAAGACAATTAATACAAATTTCAGGATATAATGGACGACCGTGTTTATCATAACCTGTTACTATGAATACAGCATCTAATTTTTCCTTTTTTATCATTTCTTTATAGTTGGAATATGCATTAGTGGCTCCAAATTGTTTTTTAAAAAGTTCTGCTTTATCAATAGATAAATCACAAACTGATATAAGTTCCACAGGGACAAATTGGAATATCGGGTATATATTTCTAAAAGAATGAGAACCACATCCGATGAATCCAATCCGGATTGTTTTTGTATTTGAAATCTGACCTTTAAAATTGATTTTCATTATAGCTCCTTTTTGAAAGAATTTTTCATGATTTTTATCACCAGAAAAGAAATTAATATATATTATTCTTCAATTTTTTTATATATTCTCATATTTGACGTTAATAATCTTCTCAGAATTAGCAGATTCGTTTATCGCTTCATATAGCACCATTGACTTATAACTTTCGTAGACGTTCGAACGGGTTGTGCGTTTGTCCCTTACTGCTGAAAAAAAATCAATTATTTCAGATAGATGTCCTGTTTCGTGTCCACTATCCCCTGAACTTGTAAAAATTGGTGGTTCGCGCCATTCAATCGCTCTCTCTTTCTCTGCAATTTTATATACAGAAGAATTGTGAATACTCATGAAATTTCCTCCTTTTACAGTTATTTCCACTTCTTCTGTAGGTATGGAAAAAGACCGTCCATCATTTAAATTCAAAGTGCCGACGGAACCATTTTTAAATAATATACTCACTGCAAATGCATCTGGTCCTTTTGAAAATGCAAAAACCTTTGAAGCATCACCAAAGAGATATTGGATAAGGTCAATAACGTGAATCGCAAAATCGAATAGAAATGAACGTTTTAGAGAATTGTTTTCGTATTGTTTTGATGCATAATTGATTGAAATAGAATAAAAATCTTCTTCATTAAATTTTGATAACCAATCTTTTGCACGTGAATATACAATATTATATCTTTTTTTAAAAGCAGTTGTACAAAGAACGCCTGTTTCTTTTGATATTTTTGCTAGTTCAAGTGCAGAAGAAGCCGATTCTGCAGGGGGTTTTTCTGTGTAGACAGGAACTCCTTTTCTCATAGCTAATGCGGCAAGTTTTGCATGCATTTGAGCTGATATACATATAATGACTGCATCTGGTTTTTCAGTATCAAGCATATACTCCATATCGGTATAACATTTTCCTCCCCATAAAGATGCATTTTTTTCTGCTTTCGTTTTGTCTATATCACACACACCAACCAATTGAGCCCCAGCTGTTCCGATTAGCGGGTATATTTTTCTACTTGATAGATTTCCTGCCCCCACAATGCAAACTCTTAGTAAATCCATATTATGCCTCCATATTTTTTACTTTTATACGATTAGTCACTTTAAATCTTTTATTATTTTGCAACAAAATTCTCGTGCCTCCGCAAGGAGTGATATTGTTTTTGAGAAATTATCTCTGCATACTTCCATCTCTATAACTATGTCAGCTTTATAGTTATCATCATTCAATTTTTTGAATAATCCGTAGAAGTCTACTTCTCCTTTTCCAAACGGAACCCGCGTCTCACCTATCTGATCTTTGATATGAACAAGAGCTACACTTTCTGAGAGAAAATCATATGCATCTTTCCAATTTGTTCCAACTGAATGGAACATACCGACTTCAAGAAGAGTTTTCATTCGCTTATCGTTAATTCCTCTCACAACGTCTTTGAAATCATCTAAAGTTGAAATTGCTGTTCCCTTATGATTTTGCAAAACTGCCGTAATTTTAAGTTTTTCAGTCAGATCAAGAAATTTTTTCGCTCCTGATATATATAATTCTTTTGTTTTTGCTTTGAATATAACTACTTCAATTCCAATTTGTTTTGCGAATTCAGCAGTTCTTATAACGTGATTTAGATCTTCATCAAGATCCTTAATTACCGGTAAATGCATGGAAGAAAAAGACATATTATATTTGCTTAACATTTTAATGAAATTTTCAGGAGGATAGTTTATATCAATTTTAGCCTCAGTATATTCAGAAAATACTTCCATCTTTTTAAAACCAATTTTTGAAAATTCCATTAGAACTCTTTCTAATGGAATCAGGGGAGTTGAACACGGACTTACCGCTAATTGTTCTATTTTCATTTTTTATAATTCTCCTTAATATTAATTTGAAATTATTTCCATTTTTCTCTTGCCAGAGTTAAACGCTATGAACATTATAGCATTCGATTTTCCTGTATTTTTTGCTTTATGTGCTAGATTTGGCGGAATAGATATTGTGTCACCAGGTTTCATCTTGATAGCTTTTTGTCCATCCAGATAATGTAGAATTTCTCCCTTTATCACAGTAAGGACTTCATAACAATTTGAATGTTTATGAAATGGATTTTCCCTTCCAGGTTTTATTACGCAAGTACCTGTTGTCATTTTTGTAGAGTTTCCCAACTTTTTACTTGCGTACCATGTGAGGTTTCCCCATTTTGTTTCAATCTTTTCTACAGAATTTGCTTTTAAAATAATGACTTCTTTCATTTTCCTCCTTTATTTTTTTTGAATTTTATTATCTGAAAAGATGCCAAGATAAACGACTTTATTAGAGAGAGGCCGTAACTCATGTTCTTCCAGTGAATTAAAATAAAGACTATCTCCAGGAGATAATGTATATTCGATTTTCCCTACTCTATATTTCATATTTCCTTCCAGAATATATATAAACTCCTCTCCCTGATGAGATAGTGCTTTTCCCCTGATTTTTCCTTTTTCTGCTATAAACAAATATGGTTGCATAATTTTATCATCTTTCTCTGTTGCAAATGCAAAAAATGAGTATCCTTTATTTGTCATTGTTGTCTTTTTACTTTTTTGAGCAGGTGTAAACACTGTTTCGATAGAAGAGCCTTCTCTAATAAGATTTGCAACTTGTAAACCAAGAGATTCCGCTATCTTGGTGAGAGTGGAAATGGGCGGTAGTGTTTTTCCTCGTTCAATTTTACATAATAAACTCTTTGAAAAACCACAACTGTCTGCAATATCCTGAAGAGTCCTATTTTGACGTATTCTTTCTTTTTTTATTCTTTTGCCTATTTCTAAATTCATTTATTATCTGCCTTTTTTTCAATTTAATTTAATATAATTCAACTTTGTTGAAATTCAAAAAAAAATTAATTATATGGAAATATATTATATGGATTAGATTATATAGAAACTAAAAATCTAATGCAATCCTATTCAGATATCTTTCCAATTAATTTTAGTAAACCATGAAGAATTGTTGCTGGATGAGGAGGGCATCCAGGAATATATAGGTCAACATTATAAAATTTCTTAACTCCACACAACACCTCTGAAGACTCAGCAAAAATTCCACCCGATATTGCACACGCTCCGACGGTTATTACAAGTTTTGGAGAAGCAAGTGCATCATAAGTCTTTTTTAGGGCGAGTTCCATATTTTTTGTTATTGGGCCTGTTATCAAAATAGCATCAGCATGCCTGGGTGAAGCCACAAATTGAATGCCAAAACGACCCATGTCCCAGCCTACAGTTTCGAGAACATTGCAATCTGCCTCGCAGGCATTACAGCCACCGGCGCTTACTTGCCTTAATTTTAATGAACGACCGAAAACTCTTTTTATTTCTTTATTCAAAAGAGATTCTTGTTTTTTCATTTCGGTGGAATAAATTAGATTCGAGCGGGAGAATTCAGCTAGTTCATATGTTTTTTCAAATTGAATAGCTCCTTCTTCGCAAACTTGAAAGCATTTTCTGCAAAAAATACATTTCCCAATGTCGATAGATATCCCATTATTCGATTCAGAAATACAAGATACAGGGCATATAGTTTGGCATTTTTGACATTTGGAACATTTTTTAATTACAGGTTTACCAAGATAATTTTTAGGCAAAGGAAATCCTCTATCTGGAAATTTTATTGTCCTACATCCCTGTTTCAATCTCGTTTTTATAATACTTAGCATTTTTTCTCCATTTATTTTTATAAATCATGACCGCAATAAGATAGATTAAAACTTTTATTACAAAGAGGAAAATTATAAATCAGTTCATTTCTTAATACAACTTCAAGTGCTGTCCAGTTATGAAAAGAAGGATCAACTATTTTATATCTAATAAAACGACCTTTACAATCAGTTATGGCTATATGTAACGTTTCTCCACGCCAGGCTTCCACCATAGATAATGATAATGAATTTGGTTTTAGTTTATAATCCAAAAATAACGAAGATGCTTTGTTTTCTTCAAATAGATTAGAAGATTGCTCAAGAATAAATTTTCCTGAATTTATTGCTTCATGGTAACGAACAAGAGCTCTAGCCAAAACATCACCTGAATCAAAAAATACTATTGGTATTTGTGTGAAATTAAAGATTCCTGAAGGAAAATTGAATCGTGAATCACAATGAATACCTGTTGCTCTAGCAACTAACCCCACGACCCCAATTTCCTTTGCTATTTTTTTCTCTAGTACTCCACAACCATCTAATCTTTCCATAGTTGATGTTGAACTAAAAAATAATTCAGCGGCGCTCTTAAATTCATCAAAAATCTTACAAAATCTTTGTTTAAAACGTGATAACAGTTCCGTATCCAATTGGAATGCAATTCCGCCTGGTAAAATAGCTCTTCGTCCAAATCTATTGCCGCAAAATTCTGCAGTAAGATTTAAAAAATCTCCTCTAATTCTGCCACAATATGAAGAGGTTGGTAAAAATGCAACATCATTGGAGAGAGCTCCAATATCACCTACGTGATTAGCCATTCTTTCAAGTTCAAGTAATATGGCACGTGTTAATAATGAAGATAAAGTTATACCTTGGTATCCAGATAATGATTCGATTATTTGAGAGTATGCAATAGTATTAGCAATTGTGCTATCGCCAGCGACTGTTTCTATTAAATGTAGTGTCTTTTTATCTGGTCCTCCAATTAGCATTTTTTCTATGCCACGATGTTGGTATCCCAAAGATATTTGTAGATTAAAGACTTTTTCACCAAAGCAATGGAATCTAAAATGGCCTGGTTCAATAACTCCAGCATGAACCGGACCAACAGCAACTTCATGAATATCATTCCCTATAACATCAGTAAAATCTATAACTGAAGGTTTTATACTGTGTTTTTTGTTTCTATTCCACGCATCAGACTCAGTATATGAATGGTGAAATCTAACAGGATAAAAACGAGGATGTCCTTCTGGTATTAATCCAAATTGTTCGGCTATTTCTCTTTCAAAGAGTTGGATTTGTGGTAATTCTATAGCTAAAGATGGAAATTCTCTTCCTTCAATTATTGTAGAAGATACTAAAAAATAAGAACTTTCATCATCAGCCAAAACTATAATTAACTGATTTTGTTTTTTACTGTTTAAAAATGAAAAATAAGAAGATACCCTTAATCCTTTACTACAATGACTTTTTATACTTTCAAAAAAAACGGAATTTTTTAATATCGGGATTTTAGATAAATCCCTACTTTCTGTATTTCGCATTTTTGTAAAGTGTTCTGAATTATTCATAGTCCAAAGTTATTACTGATTTGATTAATGTAGTCCATCAATTTACCTGGCAAAGTAAATCCAAGAATAAAAGTGAAAAGCAGTAACAAAAAAGATGGCACGATTTTCAAAAATTTCTCTCTATATATTATTTCTTCATTTTTTTCGTCATGAGAAAAATACATCTCAATTACTTTAAAGATCATAGAGCCAAATAAAATTACAAGTCCCAAAGATAATAAAATGGCTACAAAAAACTTTCTTGTTACAAATATTTCTTTAAATATCATTAATTCTGTGACAAATAAACCAGATGGTGGTAATCCGCAAATAGCAAAAATACCACCTAACCATAAAAGAGAAGAAATAGGGAGTTTTTTATTTAGTGAATGCACATCATTGATATTTTTAGTTCTATAGCAGGAGAGAATATTGCCTGAGGATAAAAATAATGAAGCTTTTGTAAGAGAATGATTTATTATATGTAAAATTGACGCAGTGATTGCAGCTTTTTGCCCTAATCCTGCCGCAATAATTGCTATTCCCATATGCTCAACACTTGAAAATGCCAACATTTTTTTGTAATCATTTTGAGAAAACATAGATAATGCAGCAGTCAAAACAGAAAAAGTACCTAAGAAGATCATGATTTTCCCTGTCTTTTCAGATATCCCCGCATGGAAACAAATCGATTGAATCCGTAAAATTCCAAGAAAAGCGCAATTTAAAAGAGCCCCTGATAACAAAGATGAAATAAAAGAAGGAGCCTCTGCGTGGGCAGATGGTAACCATGTATGCATAGGGGCAAGACCAACTTTAGTTCCATAACCGATTACGAAAAATATGAAAGCTGTGAATAAAATCATTTTATTCGCATTCAATGCATAATGTGAAATGGATGTGAAAGTGAGTTCATTTGTCCCTGAGTTTTTAAAGGCTAACATTAGGAATAAATTGCCAATTAAAGACAAACCAATACCAACAGAGCATATCATTACATATTTCCATGTTGCTTCCAGTGAACTGCGGGTGTGATAAAAATAGACCAATGGAGCACTTGCAAATGTTGTTGCTTCTATAGATATCCATAAAAAACCCACGTGATTAGATACACAAACTAAACTCATTGTTCCGCAAAATATTAGTAACATGCTAATAAAAATATTTTGGGGAGAATCATCAAAAATAAAACCATCATTATCTCTTGTCTTCTCATTAAATGATGTATTGCTTAAGTATGAAATCGCATAAATAGTAGACATAAAGAATAAAAAACTCATCAAAAGAAGAAATAGTTTTCCAACTTTGTCTAAGATTAGCATACCATTTAAACAAGATTCAGGATTATAAAAAAATGTAAGAATTGAGAGAACTAAATGCAATAATGAGCAAATACTTAAAATTAAAAGTCTTACGTTGTTTTTTCTTGTAAAAAAAGAGAAAATACCGCCTAAAATTGGAATTAATATTATTAATATTATCATGATACCCCTTTTTGATCGTCTTTCATAAGTAAACTGGCATTTATATGATCAAATGTCTTATTGATGCGGAAAATTACTATTCCAGAAATGAGAACAAAGACTAGTAAATCTAAGACTATCCCAAGTTCTACTATAATATTTTCTTTAATGAGAAAAGTATTTCCAAGTAAGTAAATCCCATTTTCAAATATAATATATCCAATAACTTGGGTAATGGCCTTAGTTCTGGATATTATTATAAATAATCCTGTAAAAATTGTAAATATAGAAAATGTAAGTTTTAATTTTAATACATCACCAAAATGATAGCTTATTTTATTTGACAACCAATAGGAAAACACTAATATTAAAACACCAAAAATGCATGAAGTGGAGAAACCTATTATTGGTTCTATTTCACGTCTGGTATTTGTTAATCTCAAAGCATGTTTTAAAGTTAGGGGAAATATTAATGCTTTAATTG
>ERZ795060.2997-NODE-2997-length-16172-cov-4.789849_pt1 | contig 16172 bp, 16 predicted proteins | sample MGYA00375144_ERZ795060 | MGnify/ENA primary metagenome ERZ795060 (study PRJEB30189, sample SAMN05720157) | activated sludge metagenome | isolation source: anaerobic digester from wastewater treatment plant | place: Japan | collected 2015-05-15 ...
AAGTATTGTGAGACATATAATTTATTCAAAAAAGTATATAAAAGAGAATTTTGATAAAGATGTAAAAATTATGTGGTCTCCTGATACATTCGGCCATCCATTTACCATACCCTCAATTATAAAAAATGCAGATATAAACTATTATTATTTTATGAGATGTGGAAAGGGATATCCATTATTTATATGGGAGGGTCCCGATAAAAATAAAGTAATTGCTTTTAACAGTATTTACAATAATCAAATTGATAGCGATAGAATTATTCCACTCTTCATTGATTATTATAAGAGATACAAAATAAAAGATTTCATGTTTGTTTATGGAGTTGGAGACCATGGAGGAGGACCTACAGAAGAAGACATTGAGAGAAAAATAAAACTTAATGAAAAACCATGTTTCCCAAATCTTGAATTTTCAACTACTGAAAAATATTTCAAGATAATAGAAAAATATAAAAATAGATTACCCATTGTTAAAGATGAATTAAATTTTATTTTTGAAGGTTGTTATACAACACATTCTGATATAAAAAGAAATAATAGAAATTGTGAAAATATATTGTTAAAACTTGAAACTCTTTCTTCAATCTTCTCAATTAATAACAAACAGTATCCGGAAAATGAAATTGAAAAAATGTGGCAAAAAACACTTTTTAATCAATTTCATGATATACTTGATGGTTCAGCAATACATAAATCATACGATTATTCCAATACTCTTGCTAACGAAGTTATTGAAGAAGGAAACAAAATAATAAATGAAATAATTGAAAAAATGAAGATAGAAAATAAAAGTATAACAATTTTTAATCCAAATGGCTGGGAAACAAAATATCCTGCAAAAATACCATATTATGGAAATGAAGATATACATATTGAAGATGAGTGTGGTGTAAAAATAGATGCTGAAAAAACTGAAGGAAATCTTATATTCACAACTACTCCTATTTCCCCTTATAACTTTAAAACATTTTATATCAAAGATTGTAAAATTTATAGAAGTGGTTTTATAAAAAGAGAGGAAGAATGGGAAAATGAATTTTATTATATCTGGGTAGATAAAAAAACAGGCCTTATAAGAGGGATTTATGATAAAAAAAATAAAAAAGATGTAATACCAAAAGCAAATTCAATTCCAGAAGATAAAAGTTCATTCTGGGCAGAAAATTGTGCTAATCTAATAAAACTTTATTGGGAAAAACCACATCCTATGAGTGCCTGGATAATAGGTAATATTTATAAGATAGAAAATTTAATAGATTTGGATAATCTTGAAATAAAGGAAGGAAACTCGTTAGTTATTTTTGAAGTTATAAGAAAATATAAAGAAACAAAAATTATTCAAAGAACTTTACTTTACAGAGATTTTCCTTTCATTGATTTTGAATTCGAAACAGATTGGAATATAAAGGGAAATAGTGAAATTGGGGTACCTATGTTAAGGGCAAACTTTAATTTCAATGCTCAAAGAAGTGATTTTTATTGTGAAATACCTTTTGGTGCTATGAAAAGAAAAAATATTCCTCGGGAATATCCAGCTTTAAGATGGGCAGGATTTAAAGAAGATAACTGGTGGGCAGTAATAATGAATAGAGAAAAATATGGATATTTCCTGGATGGAAATAACTTATCTTTAACCCTGTTAAGAAATTCTTATGAACCAGACGCTGAACCTGATTGTGGACATCATTTAGTTTCATATAGATTATTTTTTGGAAAATCAAATATTTCAGAAATAACAAAAATGGCTCTTGAATATAATATTACACCTGTTATTTCGGAAGGAGAAATAAAAAAACAAAAATTATTCTATATTGAAGGAAATATTGTACCAACTTGTTTCAAAAAATCAATTAAAGATAATACATATATTTTAAGGATGGTTGAATATGAAGGAAAAAAAGGAAAATTTGTTATAACTTTTGACAGAAATATAAAAAATCTCTGGATTAGTAATGTAAAGGAAGAAAATTTAAAAAGAATACCAGTAAAAAATAAAAAAATTGAACTTAATTTTAAACCGCATGAAATAATTACTCTTAAAATAGAGTTTTAAAAATATAAAATAAAATTTCCCTATCATTTTGTTTATTTTCATTTCAAATCAAAAAATAAAAATTTGACATTTTTATATAATAGTTTAATATTTTTTTCAAAAAGGAGGGGATATGGACAAAAACTGGTTGGCATGGTGGTTAGTTATATTTTTTAGTACATTTTTTACAATAATAGGATTATTGATAAGAATAAAGGGGGTGGAAAAATGAATAACTTCTATCCTATTCCGCAACCAGATCTATCTTATACTATTACATCAGCAATTGGAATTGGGGTAATGTTATTAATCTGCACACTACTTGGATTTTTAAGCAGAAAAAAATCAGTAACTTTTGAAACCTTTTTATCAGGACATCAAGATATAGGACCTGTTATTACCGGACTTGCACTTGGTGCAACATGGTTAAGTGGATGGGCAACACTTGGAATGATGGGCGTTACATATGCAGTTGGTTGGTCAGGAATGTGGTTTGCCGGGATATGGACAATAGTTGGAATTATGCCTTGTTTATTTTTTACAGGCGAAAAAATGCAGAAATATGCTGAAAAATTCGGAGCAAAAACAGTCCCAGATGTACTAAGAATAAGATTTGATAGCAAAATCGTCCAATTTCTATCTGCTCTTATTATGATATTCTTTATGACTCTTTATGCAGTAGGTCAATTTAAAGCAGGTGCTACCATTTGGTATGCAGTAACAGGACTTCCTGCTTTATGGTGTCTTCTTCTTTCTGGGATTATTGTTTTTATTTATATGATTGTTGGTGGATATACAGGAACTCAGTGGTCTCTTGCTTTGCAGGGAGCATTACTTGGAATTGCCTGTTTTGTATTGGGTATTGTTTCTATTTTTTTTGTAGGAGGACCATCTGAACTAAATGCAAAACTTTCTACTCAAGACATAAAACTTCTGGATTTGATAAGAAGAGATCTTCCTGCAGTTGGAAATACTCAATTATTTTCTTCTCCTGTTGGGATAATTGCAACTTTTTTTATATTTTTAACTATGGCAACAGGTTTTCCTCATAATGTTGCAAGATTTCTTGGAATGAAAAAACTAACAAAAAAAGATTTTTCTTTAATCACTCTCATGGTATTTCTTGTTGCAGGTCCACCAATATTTTTAAATGCAATTACAGGACTTATTTCAAGAGCAACTTTTGGTCCTGAAATTTTAAACATACAGCCATGGAAAGGAGACCTTGCTGCACCATATCTTGCTATAGTTGCTGGTGGTAAACCATTAACTGTTTTATATACAACCGGTGTTTTTGCAGCAGCACTTTCTACACTTTCTGCTATGGTAATGGTTATGGCTGGAAATGTAACAAAAGATATAATTTACACCTTTAAACCTAATATTTCTAAAAATTTACTTCTCAAATTAACTAAAGTTTTTATAGGTATATTCCTTTTAATTCCTTTTTACTGGACATTTAAAAAACCTCCAGCTCTACTTGCGGTTTTTATGGGATATGCCTCAATAGGCCTTGGTAGTATTTTTATATTCTGTACAGCAGTTTCTTTTTACTGGAAAAGAGCAACATCAACCGGTGCAATTCTATGTATGCTTTATGGAGTCATCGCCACTCTTATTGGAAGTATATTTGTTTTTAAACAAAAACTTGGAATGGGAACACTTGAATTCATAGTTCTTATTGGATGTGGAATTTTCTATTTTGTGGGAAGTTTATTGACAAAACCATTATCTGAGGAAAAATTAAAACAACTTTTTGAAAAGTAATTTAAAATCTAAATAAAATTTTTTGTTTCTGCTTTATGTAATCTATCCATTATTGCTGTTCCAAGTCCCTGCTCGGGAACTGGTTCTGCATAAATTATATCAAGTTTTGCTTCGTCAAGTTTATGAAGACAGGAAAAAAAATTCACTGCTGCTTCTCTTAAATCACCCTTCATAGATAACACCTCAATTCTCACAAATTTATCTTTATTTTTTGGTTTTTTAAATGCAAGAAGCCCTGCTTTAATCCCTTTTTTTACTTCATTATAGTCATACAAAATTTTAAGAGGAGTTTTGGGTGAATAATGAAAAGGTAATTGTCCCGGAGAAGAAATTTTTTCTGTTTTCTTTATAATCTCAACTTTTCCAATAACCTTTTCAATCTCTTCTTTTGGAACCCCTCCGGGTCTCAAAATTAAACTTCTTTCCCCTGTTAAATCAATCACTGTTGATTCAATACCAACAGAACATCTACCACCATCTATAATAAGTTCAATTCTATTCCCTATTTGTTGTTTTACATGTTTTGCTTCTGTTGGACTCAATCTTCCAAAAATATTTGCACTTGGTGCTGCTATTGGAAAATCAACTCTTTTTAAAATTTCAAGTGCAACGGGATGAGATGGCATTCTTACAGCAACTGTTTCAAGTCCAGCAGTAACTATATAAGGAACAACTTCAGTTTTTGGCAATATTATAGTTAAAGGCCCGGGCCAAAATTTATCAATAAGTTTTTCTGCTTTTTTATTTATTTTTTTCCAGAGTTTTTCTAAATCTTCTTTTTTTCCAATATGTAAAATTATAGGGTCAAAAAAAGGTCTTTTTTTAATTTCAAATATTTTAATTACTGCATCTGAATTTAAACCATTTGCCCCAAGACCGTAAACAGTTTCAGTTGGAAATGCAATAACTCCACCATTTTTTAAAATGTTAATTGCTTTTTCTATTGCTTCTTCAGAAGGTTTAAGAACCTCTACCATTTCAAATATACTTTTTAATTTTTGAAAGTATTTCTTTTAAAGGAGGAACATCAAACCATTTCTTTTCTGTTATTTCATTTGTATAACTTCTGTAAATATCAGATATTGTTTTAAATAGTTCTTCTGGCAAATTTGGAGGTTCTATATCCACATATTTTTTCCATTCAATTTTATTTTTCTTCTTTGCTTCCTCAACCTTTTTATACCACTCAGTTTTTCTATAATATATTCTTGCAATTTCTTTACTCACCGGTATTCCATTATAAGTAAATCTGCATTCGTCAAGAGTTCCAACAGCATCAACAAGAATTAAATTTCTATTTTCATCAAAACCAAATTCAACCTTACCATCTTCATTCCTAAGTCCAATTTTTTCTACTTCATTTGTTATTATTTCGTTTATTTTTAATGTTTTTATTTTTATTTCTTCAATTTCATCATCACTTAAATTTGCAATCTCTTTTGCCTCCTTCCAGTTTATATATCTGTCAGTCAATTCAAGTTTTGTTGAAATATCAATTATCGGTTTTTCAAGTTTTTGACCTACCTTTGGTACTTCTATCAAACCAATATCTTCCAATTTTAAAGTCCTTTCTTTTAACCTTCTAAATACAGATGAACCCTCCGGTAAATAATTTCTGTATATAACTTCAAGGGGTATTAGAAAATTCACTTTTTCCTTTTTATAAATTGAATAGTCATAAGCATTTCCTTTAATTTCTGGTTTTAAAACTCTTAACATTTTAAATTCAATTATGTTTGTTGGCTCTTTTATTTCTCCTAAACTTCTAACATAACCATTTTTATCTACAATTCCTTTATAATGTGTTTTTATTCCATTTTTCTCAATCATTTCAAAAAAATAAGCGGTAGAAATACACATTGATTTTCCTTTATCTATTATATGATCGGGCATTTCACCCCAGTCAAAAACAGAATACCTATCAGAAAATATAAATCTACCTATTCCGCTTTTTCCATCTTCAGGTAATTTTATAACAGAAAGATCCTTAACACTACCCATTTTTTACCTCCTCATCCTGTTTCTCTATCTCTTTTTTTATTTTCTCCTGATATTCTTTAATTTTTTTTGCCAATTCAGGATATTTCAAAGATAAAATTTTAACTGCTGATAATGCTGCTTGTTCAGGTTCAAGAACAACCATTGGTGCCACTCCTGAAGGCATTCTTAAACTTGAAAAAATATCAATTCCTGAAAATTTATCACTGTATGGAGGACAGGCAATCACTGGTTTTGGTGTATTTGCATCAACAAATCCACTTAAAGCATTACTTCTTCCAGCAACAGTAATAAAAACCACATCTTCATTATTATATTGATTTATGATATCCAGAACTTTCAATGGTACTTTATGTGCAGAAGCAACTCTTAAAACCACATCAATATTGAATAATTTTATTTTTTCTTGAATTTTTTTTGCCCATTCCAGATCTGCTTTAGAACCCATAATTATGACTATTTTCATTATTCCTCCTCTGTAAAATTATATCCCAGAATTTTATATTTTGCAATTCTTTTCATTGACTATAAAGAAAAAATAAAATAGAATTTAATAAAAAGGAAAATAAAATGTGGAATTATTTATATTTGTTATCTTTTTTACTGTCATTCTTTTTATCTATTTTTTTAACTTTTTTATCAGGTAAACTTGCAAAAAAAGCAGGAATAATTGCTTTACCATCCAAAAGAAAAATACATAAAAAACCAACACCTCTTCTTGGAGGAATTGGAATATTTTGTTCTTTTTTTCTTGTTATAGCATTTGGGATATTGTTCGTTAATTTTGGCTTTGTACCAGAATTTATAGATAGGTATATTGATGGAATTTATTCTGTTTTACCAAAACTGCTCAGTATAATTCTATGCGGGATTATAGTAATTTTCTTTGGTTTACTTGATGATTCTTATGAACTAAAACCTTTCCAAAAACTTTTTTTCCAGTTTGTTATAGGTACTTTCGTTTTTATATCCGGAATAAGAATTACTTTTTTTATTCCCAATATCTTTTTGTCTTACATAATTACATGCTCTTGGTTAATTCTAATGATGAATTGTTTTAATCTTCTTGACAATATGGATGGTCTTTCTTCAGGAATTGCAATTATTACAGGTATCATTTTATTTACTTTTGCACTGGAAATGGGACAGTTATTTATTGCTACAATTCTATCTGTTTTCATAGGAAGTGTTTGTGGTTTTTTGTTTCATAATTTTCCACCAGCAAAAATATTTATGGGAGAATCAGGAAGTAGTTTTTTAGGATATTTTCTCGGTATTGTTTCTATACTTTTGACTTACTATAAATATGAAGAAAGTAAAACATTTTTACCAGTTCTTATTCCTCTCATTATTTTTTCTGTTCCATTTTTTGACACTATATCCGTAATTGTTATAAGGAAAAAAAGAGGATATTCAATATTTACAGCAGACAAAAACCATCTCTCACATCGGCTTGTTTCTCTCGGGATGACACAGAAACAAGCAGTTTTATTCATTTATCTTCTAACACTTACCACAGGTATAAATGCTTTGATTTTAAAAAATCTTAATATATATGGAGGAATTGAAGTTTTAATTGAAGTAATATTAATTCTTACAATAGTAGCAACACTTGAATTTTTTGGAAGGGGAAAAAATGGGAAAACTGATAGTTGCTCTTGATTTGAATGAAAAGGAAAAAATATATGAACTTATTGAAAAAATTGGAGATAAAGTTGATTTTTATAAAGTGGGTATTATTTCTTATCTTCTGTTTGGTGATGAACTTATAAAATATTTAAAAAAAGAAAAGAAAAAAATTTTTCTTGACCTTAAATTTTTTGATATTCCAAATACTGTAGAAAATGCAGTTAAAATTATATTTGAAAAAGAAATTGACATGTTTACAGTTCATCTAATGGCAGGTGAGAAAGTAATAAAAAGTGTTGTGGAAGCGAAAAAAAAAATTAACAGTGAAACCAAAATTATTGGAGTGAGTATATTAACCTCTTTTAAAGAAGAAGATTTACAAATATTTGGAATAAATACACCTGTAAAAAAACTTGTTGAAAAACTTGCTGAATATGGTTATAACTGGGGGATAGATGGAATTGTATGCTCTGGAGAAGAACTTGAACTGTTGAGGAGTAGATTTAAATCACCTTTTTTATTAATTACACCCGGGATAAGAATTGAAGAAAAAAAAGATGACCAGAAAAGAATTACTACTCCTAAAGAAGCTATTAAAAAGGGAGCAGATTTTATAGTGGTTGGTAGACCAATATATGAAAATCCTCAACCTGAAAAAATTGTAGAAAAAATAATAAAAGAGATTGAAAATGGAAAAAAGAGCATGGATTGAAGTGGATATAAGTAAAATAAGAAAAAATATTCTAAAGATAAAGCAAATAACAGGAAAAAAATTTCTTGCAAGTGTTAAATGTAATCTTTACGGTATGGGTGTAAAAGAAATAGCAAAAGAAATAGATGATATTGTAGATTTTTATGGAGTAGCTTGTTTTAGTGAAGCGATTGAATTAAAAAATCTAAAAGTTAAAAAACCTGTTCTTATAATGGGAAACGTTTTACCTGAAAATATTGAAGAATGTATTTTAAATGATATAAGAATAACTTTATGTAATGAAGAAAATTTAGAAGAAATAATAAAAATCTGCAAAAAGTATCAAAAAAATGCATTTATACATATAAAAATTGACACAGGAATGGGAAGAATTGGGTTAAGAAATGATGAAATAATACCATTTATTCAAAAATGTCTTGATTTTAAAGGTATAAAAATAGAGGGCATATTTTCTCACTTTGCCACTGCTGAATGGAAAGATAAAACTTATGCAAATTATCAATTAAATATTTTCAAAAAAGAAATAAAAAAAATTGAAAATTTTATTAAAGTTCCAATTAAACACATAGCAAATTCAGGTGCTATTTTAAACTTACCAGAAAGTTATAAAGAATTTGATATGGTTAGAATAGGTCTTTTGATACTGGGAATTTATCCTGCTATGTATCTGGCAAAAAAAATAAAATTTGATTGTGCAATAAAAGGTTTTACAAGAATTGTTTTTATTAAACAGGTTGAAAAAAATACTCCTTTAAGTTATGGACTTTCATATACGACAAAAAGAAAAACAAAAGTTGCAACCTGTTGTATTGGATATGGAGACGGACTGAGAAGATTTCTTTCTAATAACTTCTATTTAAAATGGAAAGGTGAAAAAGTTAAAATCATTGGAAATATATGTATGGATCAAACACTTTTAGATGTCACAGGAAAAAATGTTAAAATAGGTGATAAAATAGAAATATTTGGTGATAATTACGAAATTGAAACAATGGCAGAAATAGGTAATACAGTACCACAGGAAATACTGTGTGGTTTTGGGAGTCAAAGAATTGAAAAAATTTACAAAAATGGAAGAAATAATTAAAAACTGGAAAAAAGAAATAGATGAGTACCTTGATAAGAAATTACCCACTAAAAAAGATTGTCCTAGTGTTTTAAGTGAAGCAATGAGATATACTGTTTTTTCAGGTGGGAAAAGATTAAGACCAATTTTAGTTCTATGTGTAAGTAAAATTTTGGGAATTGATAAAAAAAAGGTTTTACCAGTTGCGTGTGGAATAGAACTTATACATAATTTTTCTCTTGTACACGATGATTTACCTTCAATGGATAACGACGATTTTAGAAGGGGAGTCCCTACCTGTCATAAAAAATTTGGAGAAGGTATTGCTATTTTAGTGGGTGATGCCCTTTTAACCTATGGATTTCAACTTATTGCAGAAAGTGGAAAAATAAGTTTAGTAAAAGATGTCGCGGAAGCGATTGGATATAAAGGAATGGCAGGAGGACAGATTCTTGATTTAATTTATAAAGGGAAAGAAATAAAAGACGAAGAAAAAAGAAAAATTGATTATATGAAAACAGGAAGACTTTTTGAAATATGTTTTAAAGTACCATTTTATTTTAAAAAAGTAGAAAAAGAAAAAAAAGAAAAAATTGAAAATATAGCGAAAAATTTTGGAATTGCTTTTCAAATAAGAGATGATATAGAAGATAAAGAAGGAGATGAAATAATATTAAAAGAAAAATTGAAAAAAATCTATCAAAAATTAAAACAAGAAACTTTGTTTTTTGGGAAAAAAGGAAAAATCTTACTTTACATATTTGATAGAATTTATTTTGATTTTTTAAATAATAATTTGTGATATAATATAGTATTAAATTTTTTTAGAGGAGGAATCAAATGAATGTAATAGAAATAAAGGAGTTAACAAAATATTATTTTCTTGGAAGAAATAAAGTAGTTGTGGGTCTTGAAAATGTATCCTTTAATGTTGAAGAAGGAGAAATTTATGGGATACTTGGACCAAATGGTTCAGGTAAAACGACCTGTTTAAAACTTATGCTGGGAATTTTGTATCCAACTTCAGGAGAAATAACTATTCTTGGAAAAAATCAATTTGATGTTGAAATGAAAAAAAATGTTGGTTTTTTACCTGAAAACCCTTATTACTATGATTATCTAACAGGTCCAGAACTTTTAAGATTTTATGGAAAACTTTTTGAAATACCCGAGAAAGTTTTAAATGAAAGAATTGAAAAATTATTATTTCTTGTTAAACTTCATGAAAACAAAAAACTTGCTTTAAGACATTATTCCAAAGGCATGCTTGAAAGAATTGGGCTTGCAGCAAGCTTAATAAATGACCCAAAAATTTTAATACTTGATGAACCAACAACAGGTCTTGACCCTATAGGTTGTATTGAAACAAGAGATTTATTAATCCAATTAAAAAGAGAGGGAAAAACTATTTTACTTTCAAGCCATTTTCTTTCCGAAGTTGAAAGAGTATGTGATAGAATTGCTATATTTCATAGAGGTTATCTGCTTGCTACTGGGAAACTTAATGAGTTAATACAGAAATATAATGCAACAGGTCTTGAAGATTTATTTGTAAAAACAATAGAAGAATTTGACAAAAAGGGAGAAAATCAATGAAAAAAGCATGGATTATCGGACTGAATAGTTTCAAAGAATCGTTGAGGAAAAAAACTTTATACATATTACTAGTAGTAGCACTTATCGTTATTGGTGCATCAAAGGCATTTTCTTTCCTTACGGCAGAGGAAGAATTAAAAATGATTAAAGATGTCAGTTTTTCAAGCATAGAATTTTTTGGAGCTCTAATAGCAATTTTTATGTCTCTTACAGCAATTTCAAGTGAAATAGAAAAAAGAACGATTTACACATTATTTTCAAAACCAATAACAAGACAGAATTTTTTTATCGGGAAATTTTTGGGAATTATTCTAATTATTTTTTTAAACTTTATCCTTATGTGTTTATTTTTCACTGGTCTATTAATTTTCAAAAAAAGTCCACCCGATATCCAAGTATTTAAAACATTATTACTGATTTTCATCGAACTCATTTTAATTGGTTCAATTACTCTTACTGTTGCGACTTTTGCTTCTGATGCTTTTAATGTAATTTTTTCCTTCTTCCTTTATATAGTGGGACATTTAACTTCATATGGAAATCAACTTGCTGACAGAACAGAAAATATAATTTTAAAAGGCCTCTGGAAAATACTTTATACAGTTATTCCTAATTATGAAAATTTTAATATAAGGGATAAAGTAGTAGTTGGAATTGACGTTAGCTGGAATTATATACTGAAAACAGGGGTTTATGGAATTTTATACCTTGCAGTTGTTCTTTTAATTGGTTCCTATTTTATCCAAAAGAGAGAAATATGAAAAAAAATTGGATTAGAATATTTATTGCGATATTACTTTTAATTCCTATAGGCTTTTTACAGGTAAGTATTGATTATTCAAAACAAGTGGAAAATCTTGAAAGCAATATTCTATTGATGCCCGGACAGATGGCTGGAAGTTTAATATTGAGTGGATTCAGAGGTCTTGCAGCAGACCTTTTATGGTTAAATATAGAAAACTACTGGCATTCAGGTCAACACTATAAAATGCTTCCGTTACTTGATGCAATCGCATGGCTTCAGCCAACATATATAGTTGTCTGGGCTGTTGGGGGCTGGCATATGACATATAATATATTTGCAAATGTACGTTCAAGGGCAAATACACTGGATGAAGAACTTGGAAAGATTTTATCAAAACTGGAAGACAAATCTATAAAAGAGACAATAACTCAAATCAGAAAAGATATAAAAGATTTAGTTGAAGGACTTGCAAGAGAATATCCAAAAACAGAAGAAAAGATAAAGGAGTATTTTGATATTACAAATAACTGTTATAAAAAAATTGATGCTTTAAAAGAAAAAAAAGAATATAAAGAATTATATGAAATTGTCTCCGGTTTAATAAATGTCCCTGTCGAAATGCTATTTTGGTATACTAACGGAATTTCATTTTTAAAAAAGGGAATCACTTATAATAAAGATAGATATGACCTTTATTTTGAACTCGGATGGACTTATTATCATAAAGGTATGGATTATCCCAATGCTGTTAGATATCTTGAAAAGGCAGTGAAATTTCCTCATCCCGAATTTGTTGATGATGTTTTAGCACATGCTTATGAAAAAAATGGACAAATTGATATGGCAATAAAACAATGGGAAAAACTAATCGGAACTTCTTTTGAAAGTATTGCTCAAAGAGCAATTCATTCACTTAAAACTACAGGTAAATTTACACCATAAATGAAACACTTAATATTTGTTCTTTCAGCACCGTCAGGAACAGGAAAAACTACAATACAAAAAATTCTAAAAAAAGAATTAAAGGATATTGATACAGTTATAACTTATACCACAAGAAAACCAAGACCCAATGAAAAAAATGGCATTGACTATAACTTTGTTGACAAAGAAAAATTTGAAGAGATGATTAAAAGAGACGAATTTGCAGAATGGTCTGTGGTTTACGGTAATTATTATGGAACACCAAAAAAGAAAATTGAAGAAAATTTTAAAAAAAACAAAAAAACACTTCTTGTTATAGATACTCAAGGAGGATTAAAAATTAAAAAAAAATATCCAGAAGTGTTTTTAATTGGAATTTTACCTCCATCTTTAAAAGAACAAGAACGGAGAATGAGAGAAAGAAAAGATATGAGTGATGAAGAAATAAAAAAAAGATTGTTAATATCAAAAGAAGAAAGGAAAATATTGTTTAAATACTATGATGTGAGATTAATAAATAAAAATATAGAAAAAACTGTGAAAAGAATAAAAAAAATAATCCTGGAATCATAAAATTACTTAAAATAATTCAAAATTTTTTCTTCTAAAATTTCTTCTGGCATTGCTCCTACAATTTCTCCTTTTTTTTCTCCATTTTTGAAGATTATAAAATCAGGGATTGACATAACACCGAATTTTGCAGCAATTTCAGGATTTTCATCAACATTAACTTTTGCAAAAACAATTTCTCCTTTATGCTTTTTTGCAAGATTTTCAAAAAAAGGAGCAACCATTCTACATGGCATACACCAACTCGCCCAGAAATCTACAACTACTTTCTCATTATTTTTAATTACCTCATTAAAATTATCCTTATTTAAATGTAATACTATTTCTTCCATAAATTCCTCCTTTTTATTTATTTTACCATAGAATTCTATTGAATTTAAAACCTTAAAAATATACGAAATATATGATATACTATTAAAATCATGAGAAATGAAGAAATTATAAATAGATTATCTGATTTTGATAAAGAAGTAAGAGAAAAAAGTTTGCATGAGATATTTGATTTGATAAAAAGAAAGAGAATAGAAAAAGATAATGAGTTTGAGGGTTATTTGAATGCACATATTCATACTTTTCATTCCTTTAATTACAAAAACTGGTCGCCTTCAAGAATTGTTTTTGAAGCATGGAAAAAGGGATTATTATATCTTGGTACAGTTGATTTTGATACACTTGCAGGGCTTGAAGAAACATTGTATGCTGGGAAACTACTGAATATAAAAGTAATTAGTGGTTTTGAATCAAGAGTATTTCTAAAAGAAATGAAAGATAAAGTTATAAATTCTCCAAATGAACCCGGTATATTTTATCTATGCGGTAAAGGATTTAGAAAAATTCCAGAAGAAGGTACTGAAGAAAAAAAATTTTTTGATAATTTAAAAAAAATTGCTCAAGACAGAAATAAAAAGGTTATAGAAAAGGTCAATAATTACTTGAAAGATGTAAAAATTGATTATGAAAAAGATGTATTACCTTTAACACCTTCTAATAATCCAACTGAAAGGCATATTATTCTTGCCTATTACTTGAAATCAAAAGAAAATTTAGGTGAAAAAACAGATATCTTCTGGGCAAATATTTTAGGTATTGAAAAGGAAAAAATTATTGAATTAAAGGGAAAAAATATAGGTGATTTATATGAAAAAATAAGGCAGAAACTTATTAAATTTGGAGGTCCTGGTTATGTAAAAAGTGAAAGTAGTGATTTTCCTTTATTTGACGATGTTGTAAAAATGACAGAGAGGGCAGGAGGTATACCAATTGGGACATACCTTGATGGAACAAATGAAGGAGAAAAAGACCCTGAGTTTCTTGTAGAATTACTTAGAAATAAGGGGATAAAAGGTATAACAATAATACCTGAAAGAAACTGGAATATAAAAGATGAAAGAGAAAAGAAAATAAAAGTTAAAAATCTTGAACAATTTATGAATGTCTGTAAAAAAATGAATATGCCTGTTATATGCGGGACAGAAATGAATAAATATGGGCAACCATTTGTTGATAATTTTAAATCACCAGAAATTTACAGATATCTTGATTATTTCATAAAAAGTTTTGAAAAGTTATTTTTATAAATTCTCTATTTTTATATTGTTACGATAATTCATATAATCTATGGTAGAATAAAAAATATGAAAGGACAAGATATACAATCTGAATTAGAAGCAATATATAGAATAAGCCAGGCAATCACGTCTGATATGTATCTTGAAGACATTTTAAAACTTATTGTTAATGTGACCGCTGAAATTTTTAAATCAAAAATATGTTCAATTTTACTGTATGATGAAAAGGAAAAAGTTTTAAAGATTAGGGCAACACAAACAATGAGTAATGAATATTTAAAAAAACCACCATTAAAAGTAGGAGAAGGAATTGCTGGGAAGGTGTTTGAAACAAAAAAACCGATTGTAGTTGAAGATGTGAGAAAAGAAAAAGAATATAAATATAGAGATATTGCAAAAAAGGAAGGACTTGTTTCAATGTTATCTATACCAATGGTTGTGAAAAATAGGTCAATTGGGGTTTTAAATGTGTACACGACATACCCTTATAAATTTACACAAAAAGAAATAGAAATAATTTCTTCTATAGCAAATCAAGCAGCCATTGTTATTGAAAATACTGAACTTTTAGTAAAAACAAAAATCCTTGAAGAAGAACTTGAATCAAGAAAAAAAATAGAAAAAGCAAAAGGTATTCTTATGAAAGAGGAAAAATTGACAGAAGAGGAAGCATACGATAAAATAAGAAAATTTAGCATGAATAAAAGAATTAGTATGAAAGAAGTTGCTGATGCCATAATTCTTGCTCATGAAATAAAAAAGGAAGAAAACAAAAAATGACAGAAGAAAACTGCGGTGTGGTAGGAGTTTACTCAAACAAAAATTGCAGTGAAAAAATTTTTTATAGTATTTTTAAGTTACAACATCGTGGACAAAAATATTGCGGGATATCTACTTTTAACAAAAAAATTAACTTAATAACCCATGAGGGCTTTGTTAGACATTCCTTCACACAATCTGAATTAAAAAATCTTTCCGGTAATTACGGAATAGGGCATGTGAGTTTAAAAGAAAAACAGCCAATTCTACTTGAATCAAGATTGGGAACTTTTTCTATTGCTTTTGCGGGAAACATAATTAATTTTGATGATTTATTCAAATCTTCTATTCTATCCGACCGCAATCATCGCGTACAGGCGTGGGTTTCGACCCGCCCTGTATCCTATCTTCGGCATGCCGGTTTTTTCGGTGTTCATGTTTTGTTATCTGATGTCCGGCGTTGTTTTTTCTGGCAACCTCATTTGGAAGAACTCCGTATGGTACGCATACCTCGTTGAGTATTCCGTATTCTTCGCTTCCATGGTTTCCAGAATCCGATTTGAAACGTCGGGTCAAATGGAGACCTTTCGCGAGTCACTCGCACGGAAATCAAGACTCACGGGACTGGACATTGAGCAACTGCGATTGCGATTGGAAGAACAACTGAGCCAGGGAGTTTATGAGGACGAGACTTTGAGCATTGCGAAACTCGCATTGCTTCTGAAAATTCGTCCTGATCAATTGTCTGAGTTGATCAATGTTCTGTACGGCATGGGCTTCCGCCGCCTGATCAATTCTAGACGAGT
>ERZ795060.3001-NODE-3001-length-16147-cov-5.490368_pt1 | contig 16147 bp, 10 predicted proteins | sample MGYA00375144_ERZ795060 | MGnify/ENA primary metagenome ERZ795060 (study PRJEB30189, sample SAMN05720157) | activated sludge metagenome | isolation source: anaerobic digester from wastewater treatment plant | place: Japan | collected 2015-05-15 ...
CTCCTCGCCGCCGGACCGGTTTCCGTGCCACTATGGCATCGATACGGGGAACCGGGGCGAGTTGATTGCCGCCACGCTCTCGGTGTCGCAGATCCGGGAGTTCATCGGCGCCGATACACTGGGCTACCTCAGCCTGCGCGGCGTGATGCGCGCCATCGGGTTGCACCGGGGTGCCTTCTGCCGAGCGTGCTTCGATGGTCAATACCCGGTCTCCATTCCCAGAGACCAACTGCTTGGCAAGTTTGCCCTGGAGACACACACCGCGCGTGGCGTCGCGGCAGAGAACAAGCCGCCCGAGTATCTCGAGAGAGTGCCGTGATGGAGAATACGAGCTATGAGCGGCGTCGTGCCGATGCGCTGATCCAGACCCTGGACGCGATTCGTGCCACCTATTGCGATGGGCAGCATGGCGACCCGATCGCGGCGCACTCCGGCATCCCCTCGCTGGACGAGGTAGTTCGCATCCTGGCCAACCTGGAAGAGATCTTCTATCCCGGCTACCGCTCTGGCAACCCGGCCTGCAGTCCCTCTTTGGATATCTTCATTCGGCGCTACCTGGATACGGTCTATGATTCCCTCTACGAGCAGGTCGTGCGCGCCCTGCCGTTCCGGTGGAAGGGGGAGTATGGACGGGCGCAGGGCATACCCGCCATCGAGAACGTGGAGGCGGAGGCCGAGAGGATCGTGGGGTGTTTCTTCTCCCGGCTGCCGGCGATCCGGGAACTGCTGAAGAAAGATGTGATCGCCGCGTACACGGGCGACCCAGCCGCGCACAGCTACGCGGAAGTGATCCTGAGCTACCCGGCCATTCGTGCCATCACTGTTCATCGCGTGGCCCACGAGCTGTATCGCCTCGGCGTGCCGATCATCCCGCGGATGATGAGCGAGCACGTCCACTCCGAGACCGGGATCGATATTCATCCCGGTGCGCGCATCGGCGAGAGCTTTTTCATCGACCACGGCACCGGAGTGGTCATCGGCGAGACCACCGAGATCGGCAACCGCGTGAAGATCTATCAGGGCGTGACGTTGGGCGCCAAGAGCTTTCCGTTGGATGCGCACGGCAATCCGATCAAGGCGATCAAGCGCCACCCCACCCTGGAAGATGACGTGATCATCTACGCTGGAGCGACGATTCTTGGCGGAGATACGGTGATCGGCCAGGGATCCGTGATCGGCGGCAACGTCTGGATCACGTCGTCGGTGCCCCCGCACAGCACGGTGCTGCACGACAATCCCAAACCAATCGTAAAGAAGCCGGGAACGTAAGCCGCGCGGGCGAGCGCGGCCAAGGCGCTTGCCCGCCACCCTGCTTGACCTGCGTGTCGTTCTAGCCCTGCACGCCCCCCTGTTTTGTGTGGTTTTGGCCCTAGGCGCCCCCTTGCTTTCGGTTGACGGCGTGCGATAGCCCATGCTATAATCGATCCGGAAGGGGGGAGGCATATCCCGTCCATGGCGGCGGGGCGCATACTATGGCTGGACACTCCAAATGGCACAACATTCGTCTCCGCAAGGGTGCCCAGGATGCCCGGAAGGGGAAGATTTTCACAAAGCTGGCTCGTGAGATCATCGTGGCCGCAAAGGAGGGCGGTGGCAACCCCGAAATGAACGGTCGCCTCCGGCTCGCTATTGAGAAGGCGCGCGACGCGAGCATGCCTGTGGATAACATCAAGCGGGCGATCCAGCGCGGTACCGGCGAGGGGGGCGAGGCCGTCAACTACCAGGAGATGGTATACGAAGGCTATGCCCCGGGAGGGACCGCGGTGATGGTGAGTGTCCTCACGGACAACAAGAACCGCACCGTGGCCGATCTGCGCAGCATCTTTTCGCGCAACGGCGGCAGCCTTGGTGAAACGGGGTGTGTCGCCTGGATGTTTGAGCAGAAGGGCGTGATCTCCATCTCCACGGATCAGGTCGAGGAAGATGCGCTCCTCGAGATCGCTCTCGAGGCTGGCGCTGACGATGTGCGCACCGAGGATGATACCTTCGAAGTGCTGACTTCGCCCGAGAACTTCTCCCAGGTGAAGGATGCAATCGTCGCTGCGGGGCTCCGGCCCTCGAGCGCGGAGGTTACCATGCTTCCCAAGTCGACCGTCTCGTTGGGTGGCAAGGAAGCGGAACAGGTGCTCCGCCTGCTCGATATGCTGGATGACCACGACGACGTGCAGCAGGTCTATGCCAACTTCGACATCTCCGATCGCGAGCTCGAAGCGGCTGCGGCCTGATCAGCCCTGATGGGGCAAAACCGTATTCGGTTCGCGGCCCGTGGTTGCCTTTGCGCTCCGCCACGGTTTGGGCCCCGCGAGCCGAATACGGCACGGCCTCATCCCCAACCACGAATGGTGTCATGGTGCGTTTCCTCCTTCTCATCCTCTGCATCGTTGGTGGCATCGGGTGCACGGGTGCCGCTTCGGCCCAGGCGACGCTGCCGGTGACCGCCAGCCAGGCGACGGTCGCGATCGCCGGTCGCCCGGTCCTTCGAATTCGCACCTCGCTTGGTGGGGTGCCCCCCGAACAGCGCGCCGCCATCGTTGCAGGGCGGTTGCAGGAGCTGCTGGCCCGTGGCGTACCACCACGACGAATCGTCTCGCGCAAGGCCGGCAAGAATGCGGAGCTTCTCTACGGCCCTACACTGCTTCTGACCGTCACCCCGCAGGAAGCGAGAGCGCAGAACTCAAGTGCAGCGTCTCTGGCCGCGCTCTGGGGTCATCGCCTCCGTGCTCTTCTCTCCACGCCTCTCCTCACGGTAGACCGGCGTGAGGTGACCGTTCCCCTGGGTGAGACACGGATGATAACTTTCGGCGGCCTTCTCCGGTGCCCGGACACGGTCACGGGCGAGCAGGGGATCGTCTCACTCAACCTGGATGGAGCGGGGCGCAGAGCGGTCATCCGTGGGCTGCAAAGTGGTTCCACGCGCCTTGTGTTTGCCCGCGGTGATGCCAGCATCTCGGTGGATGTCTCGGTGCGTCCCTACGCCGGGCGCATCCCATCGGAAGCCGAGTGCTTTGTCACCGGGAACCCGGCATTGCCGGATCTGGTCGCTCGCGTGGCGAGAGCCGCTGTTCGTGATGCGCTCACCCTGGAGCCAGGTGCCTGGAGCCGCGTCGGTGCGCCCACTACGAGGCGCGGAGTACATGCCGGACGCACGCTGCGGGTGAACGTGCCGGTGCACCTGGCCGGCGCCGGCTATCTTCCGGTGACCCGGCAGGTGCCGGTGACCGTGCGGAACCTGCGCCTTCCCCGTGCCGGGGAGCCGGGGCTTTTCTACAGCAACGACCCGGAGCAGGTGGGGGAGTATGGCACGCTCTTCCTCGGCCGCCTCACCACCCAGCGGCCGGTCCGGCTGCTCTATCACCACCAGAACAAAATGGGGCAGGCTTTGGCGCTCTCGGTGGATGTGATCAACCTGAGTGACGAGCCGGCATCTCTTCATGTCGTCGAGGGGCAGGGCCAGCCGCACCCGGACCCACTGCGTGTTGGCCATGAGGCGGCGCGCGAATTCCTGAAGCACCAGCGCGCGGGCATGGGCTACATTAGCGTCCTTCCCCCCCGATCGCGCGTGACTATTGTAAACCACGTACTGAGACCGTGGCAGGTGGGGAGCGGCATCTTCGGGCTGCGCCAACTCGAAGGCACCACGGGCTGCCTCGTGCAGGTGAAAGCGGATGACCCGCAATCGCCTTTCGTCCGCGCGCCCGATGGCAACGAGCCGCTTTCCGAGACGGTCTTCCAATCGGCGGTGAAGCCGATTTCCGCCTCCTACAAAGCGGGGGGACAGTGGACCTTCATCCGCCTGGGAAGTGCCTTCAAGGCCGGGGCCTCCCGGCTGAGCGAGGATGGCTTTGGTGATTACGGCGTCACCTATGAGATAGCGCTGACTTTGAGCAACCCGGAGGAGGACGAGCGGAAGGTGGGGCTCATCTTCGAGGCGGCTTCCGGGGCAGCGCGAGGCCTCTTCCTCATCGATGGCAAGATGATGGAAACGAAGACGTTGAGCGCTCACCAGGAACTGGTCCTCGCCACCTACTCTCTGCCTCCGGGCGCGAAGCGCACGGTTCACGTCACCACGCTTCCGCTTTCTGGATCCGCCTATCCGGCCCGACTCGTGCTGCGCTCGCTGCCCGAGACCGTCGCGGTGCGCCCGGGCACGTTGCTGCGCCCCCACTAGCCATGCGCCGACCTCCCCCAGGAAACAGCCGCCTCCTCCAGGCGATGGCGCGTGCCCGGGGCGCTCTTTCAGGATGCGCGCGCGCTGGCGCCGGGGCGTGGGGATACGCCTATCTCTTTCTCCTCTTCGCTCTTCTCTACCGGCTGACGGCTTCGCGCGACTACACGTTCGACTCTCTCTCCTACGCGCTCCAGATCGAGCGCTTCACGCGCACGGGCGAGTACTCCTGGCTCTTCCATCAGCATCACCTTCTTTTCAACGCGCTCGGCCTGGGTGCGTTCCGCGCGTTCCGCGCTGCCGGCCTGCAGGTGGGCACCCTTGATGCGCTCCAGGGGATGAATGCCCTCCTGGGTGCCGCGGGGGTTGTCCTCTTCGCCTGGATTGCCGGGCATGTCTGCCGCCACCGGGGAGCCGGTTTGCTGGCAGGCGCCGGGCTGGGCCTCTCGTATGGCTATTGGACCTGCAGCACGGATGGCCGGGTCAACATCGCGGGGGTGGTGGTGTTGGCGGGGGTGCTGGGCGCAATGGCGGTCCTGCTTGGGGCCCGGAGCATGGAGAGCCGCGCGAGCTACCTGCGGTGGGCGGGGGTGTTGGGGGGGCTGCACCTCCTAGCCGTGCTGCTCCACCAAAGCCATGCGCTGGTGGCGCCGGCGGCCGTGTTGGCGCTCTGGCTTTCGCCTGGACGGCCCCGCTGGCAGGGGATCGGAGTGTACCTCGCCACCACGCTGGGACTGGGGACACTCGCCTACACCGTGGCTTCCGTCCTGGCCAATGGGAGTTCCGAACCCTCGCGCGTGCTGGCGTGGGCGATGACCTACGCCCACCGTGGCCACTGGTGGAGCCTGGATCTGGGGCGCAACCTGCTGCTGGATGCCCGTGCGCTGCGCCACGTTTTCGTGGCGCAACCGGCGCTTGCCGGCGGCGACGCACCGGCTGGAGGCGACTTGCTTTTTCTGCTGGCGGGCTCGCTGGCAGCTGGGGGGGCCGTTGTGGCGGTCGCCTGGGGGGCGATCCGCTATCTGGCGCGAGTGGGCGAAAGCGATCCGCGCGGGCGTGGCATCCGTCGATCTCGCTATTGGTTCACGCCTCGACGCCCGGCGAGTTTTGACGCTCCCGTGGGCTCGCTCTGGACCCGCGCGGGCTACCGCATCGGGCGGTGGGCGCATGCCGCCCTGCGCGACTTTGAAGCGATGACCGGCATCCCCGGTCCGGCACAGGCAGGCGCGCTGATGGCGAGTGCGGGGGGGCTGCGCCGGCTCTACGCGGTGCTGGGCGTTTGGGGCTTTGCCTACGCGGCATTCTTCACCTTCTGGAATCCAGGCTACTTCGCCTTCTGGGTGCCCATTCTCATTCCGGCCTGGCTGCTGGCCGCTCTTTTCCTAGCGAGCACGCCGGGGCGCCGCCTGTGGCGGTGGGCGGGTGCCATGGCTCTGCTGCTCCTTCTCGCCACCAACAACGCCATTGTTGGGATTGGACCGCACGCGCGTCCGGAGAACAACGGCCGCCTTCAGAAGGCGCTCGCGGTGCGCGAGAGCACGCGCCCGGGCGATGTGATCGTTGTGGCGGGCACGGGCGATTATGCCGACGCCGAGGTCTATCTTCCCTATTTCGCGCGCAGGGAGGTCCTGGCGGTGAACACCTACCTGACAGGTGCGCCTTCGCTGAGCGTGGGCCTGGAGCAACTGCGCGTGGAGATGGACCGGACGCTGGAAGCGGGGAGGAGGCTCTTCATTCACGAGGAACTATTGAGTTCAGAAGGGCCCTACGCAGCGCTTCGCGCCCGCCATGGAATGACGCGGGCGCGGTTCATCGCTTTTCTGCATCGCCATTACCGCCTGGAGCGTCCCGTTCGCTGGCGGCGGGCGGGCGCTCGGGCTTCTGGGTCCGCGGCGGGTTCTGGGTCTACCACAGGTGTTACTGCGGTGTGCGCTATCCGGAGATGAGGTGAGATGCGGGTGCCTCTGTTTGCGCGAGAGAGTGTGGGTCTGGTGGGGAAGCGCGTCATCTGGGCGCTGGGGGTGATCGGGGCGTGCCTCGGCATGGCCGGACCCCTGGCGGCTCAATCGGCTGGTGCGCCTGCTCAGAGTGTCTCCGCGCCCCTGCTTTCGCGCCCGCTCACGCAGCACGCAGGCCTGGAAGGCCGGCTGATCTGGGTAGATGGCTACGCGAACCTCGATTGGCTCTCGTCGCGGGCGGGGATTGCCAGCGTCGTCGAGAAGATGCGGCAGGCGCACCTGAACACGGTCGTCTTTGGCGCGAAGATGTTTGGCGGGCAGGCGCTCTATCCCTCCGCGATTGCCCCGCCCCTCACCGAGTGGAAGGGCCATCAGGTTCCGCCTGGCCACGATATGCTCGGCACTCTCATCACCGAAGCGCACGCGCGCGGCCTGAAGGTTCATGCCGCCGTCGATGTCTTTGCGGATGGCCATCGTCTGGTGGGTATCGGGCCGGCCTACGAGCATCCTGAGTGGCAGACGGTCGTCTATACGGTCCGGCGCGAGCTGGTGACTGCCGATGGCCAGCGCCTGCCGATCTACGCGGTCAATACCGCCGTGAGTGGCGAGGTCGTGACCGCCTACACGCCCGGCTACGGCTGGCGCAAGCCGCGCGGCGACAGCCCGGATGAGACGCGAGTGTTGGCTGTACTGGCCGGGCCGGCGGAGGAGATGCGGATCATCTCCGTCACGGACTGCGATCTGATGCGCGATGGCCAGCCGGTCGAGGCGCCTTCGGATGGGCTGCTCCTCTACGGGCGCGGCCAGATGGGCGACTGGATGCTCCGCAACCTGCGTGTGGGAGAGCGCGTGCGCTTCACCACGGTGGATAAGTTCGTCCCGATCGGCAGCGACGAGCAGGAGGGCTCGGCGATCTTCCTCAACCCGGTGCATCCCGAGGTACGGGCGCGTGCCCTGCGCATCCTGCAGGAGATCGTGCGCAACTATGACGTGGATGGGATCAGCTTGGATCGGATGCGCTTCAGCGGGTTCAACGCCGATTTCAGCGACTACACGCGGGCTCGGTTTGAGGATGCGATCGGCCGGAAGGTGGAACGCTGGCCGGACGACATTTTCAAGATCGACCCGATCCCGGGGCGGCCCATCGTGCGCGGGCCGCTCTACGGCCAGTGGATCGAGTGGCGTGCCGCGCAGATCACCTCCTTCGTGAAGGAAGCAGTGGCCGCGGTGCGCGCGATCAAGCCGGAGATCCGAATCGGCGCCTACGTTGGGTCTTGGTACCATGAGTATTGGCGCGAGGGCGTCAACTGGGCCAGCAACGATTACTTCGGTGGCTACGACTGGATGACGGCTACCTATGGACAGACAGGGTATGCCCAGGAGGTGGATTACATCACCACCGGGTGCTACTACCCGCGCAGCACCGCCGAGGCGGCGCTGTTGGAGGACGCGCCTCCTGAGCGCACGGTCGAGATGGCCGCGCAGCTCTCCAGCCAGGTCGTGAACGACGCGGCGTTTGTCTATGCCGGCCTCTACCTCATCTACTACAAGCAGAACCCGGAGGCCCTGAAGGAAGCGATCGCCGCGGCACGGCAGCACTCGCAGGGCGTGATGCTGTTCGATACCGTGTATGTGAACCAGTACGACTATTGGAACGTCATTGGGGATGTATTCGCCGCGCCCTCGACCGCGCCCCATGATGTGCCCGGTCTGTTGGATTCCGTCCGACAGGTGCGGAAAACCGTTCGTGCCGCGATCCCAGGCAGATAACTGATGCTCTTACGTGATCATGAACAGTGCGCCGCAGATGCCGCTGGCCGCCTCCCGCAGGCCTGGCGGCCCGCCAATTCGTCGCCGCGCCGGTCTGGCTTGCGTCGCGTCCTTTGGGCCGCCCCCTGGTGGGTGCTGCTCCTCTTCGCCATAGTGACTGGCGCCAGTGCTCAGAACGCGCCTGAGTCCGAGGAGCTCTACCGGATCCGGGTGACCAACGCCGTGGGCGGCGCCGTCGAGGTGAGTGGCGACGGCGGGCAAACCTACACGCCCGTGGGCAAGGTGGTGACCCCGGCGACCCGACTCATCCAGGGCTTCGCGGCGAGCCGGTGGGCGCCCGTGGGGAGCGTGGCCGCTACCGCGATCCACGGGTTGCGCCTGAAGGTGCGCAACTCGACGCCTAAGGACCCCAAGGGCGTCGCCAACTGCATGATGATGAGCCTGGTGCCGCGGGAGTTCCACACCATCCCCAAGGGCTACGGGGGCCATCGCCCCGGCAACTCCGGGATCTACACCGACATTCCCGCTGGCCAGGGGATCTTCCGCAATCTGGCGCCGCTCGTGGCCAGCCCCGTTCGCCTGGAGAGTGAAGGCCGGCTGGTTCCCTTCCCGGCCGACTACCAGCCGCGCGTGGGCGACCGCATCGTCATCCTCGTCTATCTGCCGCCGATGCTCCCCCGCGAGATCGTCTTCGAGAACTGGAAGGGCGGCCTGGTGACGGCCCACTTCGAGGGGCGAGACCCACACCCCGTCGCCCGCGTGGCGCGGCCCGTGCTGGGTATCGGCCGGTATGATGGCACGGCCTATACCGGGGTGGGCCGGATCAACACCAACCACTGCGGGGTGATCACCGTCTCGACGGCTCCGGTGAGCGGCTCGCTGCTCCCGGAAGGGCAGGGATCCGAGAGGCGAGGGGGCTTTCAGATCGAGCCGGCAGACCACGCGCGCGATGTCTCCTACAACGCGCCACAGGTCATGGTGGTAGAGCCCCTGGAGGGGCAGGGCGCCCTGGAAGGACAGCCGCCGCTCTTTGCCGGCTACATCGGGTTGCAGTGGGACCCGCGCTCTGTGGCGCACTCGCTCGGCGTGGAAGTGAAGATTGATAACGGGCCCTGGGAGCCGATGCCCGAACTCGTGGGGGTGATGAACGATGCCTTCGCGGCTTCGGCGTTGATGCGCCATTTCAGGAAGCTGGGCGTGGCACGCCGCATCACCTCGGGGGTGACCCATCTCCGCCTCGTTTTCCCCCGGCTGGATCGAGCCGCTGTTGCCCGGTATCTCGCGGAGTATGCTACCCCTGGGCCGGCAGAGACAACGCTCGGCGAAGAGGAGATGGCGGGGCCGGCAGGGCCGGCAGGGCCGGCCACCCCCGTGCATGGGGTGATCACACTCAACGCCTCGTTCCGCAACCCGGAGGATCTGCAGCGTATCGCCGTTGTGACGGTGTACGTCGATGGCCGGATCGTGGCGATCATGAACGTGGCGCCGTTTCGGCATCAGCTGGACACGCGTCGCCTCCCCAATGGCCGGCACGAGGTAGAGCTGCGCGCGTTGGATGGACAGGGCGGCATTGTCGCCCAGAAGAAGATGAGTATCATGGTGGAGAATGCTGCATCCGAGGGAGGAGCTCCCGCGTCGTGAGCCGTGACCGCTCTTTTCCTACCGTTGGGGGGCTTCTCCGCGTGGCAGGCATCGTGCTCGCCGCGTCTGTCACTCTGCTGTCGCCCGTCGCGGCGGAGGGCGGCTACCTGGCCACTGTTCAGGATGCGACGAGGTTGCTGTCCCAGGGGCAGATCGCGGAGGCCCGGCGCGCGTTCCAGCGGGCTCGCGAGGCGGATATGAACGATGCCCTCGCCGCTGTGGGGCTCGGCTATGCCCTCGATGTGGAGGGGAAGGCAGCGGAAGCACGCGGCGAGTTGGAGCTCGCTCTGAAGCTGGATGGCCAGGGCCGCGCCTGCCGCTGGGCGCACGCGCTCGTGGCGTTGAACAACGCGCGTCTTGATGAGGCCATCCAGCATCTGGAAGCGATCCGAAAGGAGGGCGCTCCCACGCCAGAGCTTTGGGTGGCACTCGCCTACGCTCGCTGCGCCTCGGGGGATTACGCCGGAGCACGCGAGGCGCTGGATGCCGCGGGCAGGCCGGATCAACTTGGCACCGCCACACGCTCGATGGCCAGCCTGGTGCGGGGCGCCGTGGCCTACGCGACGGGCGACTACGCGCGCGCGGTGGAAGTCCTGCGCGACGCGGCGCGCCACCTCCCGGCAAACACCTATTTCGATAACGTGCCCTCCCGGCGCACCCCGCTTCTTCCAGAGGCACGGACGAGCCGTCGGGAAGCCCTCGCTCTTGTCTCTGCGTCCTCTCTTGGTCCGGCGGTACGCACACGATCGGGGGTAGTCCGCCTGCACCTGGATCCCTTCCGCTTCCCGGGCGCCAGCTATGCCTTCTTCCTGGTGGATGGGAAGACCGTGCATGGCACCAATGCCCCGCCGTTCCGGTATGATTGGGACACGCGTCGCGTCCGCAACGGCTACCATAAGGTGGTGGTGCGCGCCGAGGACTCCATGGGAGAGGTGCTGGGCCAGACTGAAGAGGTGTTCCTCATCCACAACGAGGGGGTTACCTTCCCACCTGCCTATCCGGAGGAGGAGTACACGCGCGCCGACGAGGCGCTCTCGCGCGCCATGATCCTACAGCCAGATGTGATGGCGACGCGCTACCTGCTGGGGCTGGCCCTGAAGCACATGGGCCGAGTCGACGAGGCCGCGGCCGAGCTGGAGCAAGTGATGGCGCACGATCCGGACTATGGTCGGGCGCGCCAGGAGCTGCGAAGCATCTACGCGGCAGGAGCAGGCTCCCGCTTGCGCAGTGTCAGCTCCGTGCCCATCTCCGCGCGCAAGGTCGCCATCACCTTCGATGACGGGCCGCATCCGCTCTACACGCCGCCGCTTCTGGACCTCCTGGAGCGCTACCAGGCGCGATGCACGATGTTCCTGGTTGGCTCGCAGGCCGAGTCGCATCCGGAGATCGTGCGCGAGATCGCGGAGAAGGGGCACGAGGTGGCCAACCACACTTACTCGCACCCGAACCTGCGGACGCTCGACCCGCGCGGCATCGAGAGGGAGCTGCTTCGTGGCCGCTCTGTGCTCCAGCGCATCTCCGGCAAGAAGATCCGGCTGTTCCGCCCGCCCGGCGGAAACGCCGATCGGACCGTTGAGGAGATCGCCGCCGGCTACGGCCTCACCACCGTCTATTGGGATCTCTTCGACTCGTGGCTGCAAAGGTACGACGAGGCCACGGTGTTGCAGAAGCTCCTCGGTGGGATCAAGCCGGGCTCTATCGTCCTCCTGCACAACGGGAGCAACAAGACGGCACCGATCCTGGAACCGTTCTTCGAGGAGCTGACGCGGCAGGGCTATCAGTTGGTCACGGTCTCCGAGTTGCTCGCCGAGGCCGCGCCAGGGATCCAGCCGCCAACGGAAGTTGAGGAAGCGCCTGAGCTGCGCGACGAGGAGCCGGCGGCGCCCGCCGCCCCCGAGACGGCGCCGGCTCACGCGCGGGCAGATGCGCGGCCCGAAGGGCGCGCTGCGGCGCCCTAGCCACTGATGAAGTCGAGTGCCGGTAGCACCGGGATGACACCCGCCGCATGGGCGCGCGTCAGAAGCGTGGTGACGCCTGCGCGCCCATCCTCTCCCAAATCGCGCGTGTGGTCGTTGACGTACATCCCAACGAACTTGTCGGCCCGGGTGGTATCGATGCCGCGGCCATAGGTGAGCGCGTAATCCAGGCTCTCCTCGCGGTGCGAGAGGGCGTATTCGATGCTCTGGCGCAAGAGGCCGGCGACCTCAGTCATCGTTTTCTCCCCCAGGTCGCGCCGGATAACATTCACGCCGAGGGGGAGGGGCAGACCCGTCTCGCACTTCCACCACTCACCCAGATCGGCCACCTTGTGGAGGCCGTGATCGATATAGGTGAGCTGGCCCTCATGAATCACCAGGCCGGCATCGGCCTTTCCGCCGGAGACGGCATCCAGGATCTGGTCGAATGGCACCACGAGATGCTGGCATCCCGGAAGCGCCAGTTGCAGCGTCAGGAAAGCCGTCGTGAGCGTTCCAGGCACCGCGATGGTCCGGCCAGCGAGCTCCTGGAGGGTGAGCGGCTCCCGAGAGACAAGGATCGGCCCGTAACCGTTCCCAACGCTGGCGCCACAGGCGAGAAGGGCGTACCTATCCGAGAGGTGGGCATAGGCGTGCAGCGAGACGGCCGTGATCTCGAGCTCGCCGCGCTGCGCGAGGCGATTCAGCGATTCAATATCCTGAATATGGTGACGGAACTCGTAGCCGCGCGTGTCGATCTTGTTGTGCGTCAGCGCGTAGAACATGAACGCATCATCGGCATCGGGACTATGTCCAATGGTGAGCGTGCGAGGCATACTGCGAACTCCTGTTGAGCAAGAGGAATTTCAGATTGCAGAGTTCAGCGCGCCGGCTTCCGGTTTCCCGGGAGCGAGCCCGCCTCGTTCTGCAATCTGAAATATGTTGAAGCGTTGCGAAACCCTACGACTGAGACGCTACTTCTCGGCGGGCTCTTCTTCCGGCTCGAACATGCCGGGGATGTTGGGCACGCCCAACGCCTCGACGCGCTCGACCTCGGGAACCATCTGCTTCACCGCGCGCTCAACGCCCATGCGCAGGGTCATCTGCGACATCGGGCAGCCGCGGCAAGCGCCCTGGAGCTCGACAGTGACGACGTTGTCCTTCACATCCACCAGGCGAATGTCGCCGCCATCGGCCTGGAGCGCCGGACGGATCTTCTCGATCGCCTCTTCTACACGCTCGCGCATGATAGCACTCTTCTCCTCACATACACTTTACCCGAAACCACCCAGCCTATCCCTCGGTGCGGTGGTCTCGGCGATCTGCTCTTCGACGGTTTCATGGTAGCACACGCGACTCCCGGTGTCAAGCAAGCGCGGCTTGCCTACTCGCCTATCGCCTCGTAGCTGCCGGGCCCGGTGCCACTCAGTTTCGCCTCGCTGCTGGAGACATCGGCCGGATTGGCCTGCAGTCCGCCGGTGCAGAAGATCAGCGGCCGGCACCGGAACGGTGGCGTGAACTGGATCACCTCTCCCGGGTGCGCCAGCCCGCGCACCACGCGCTCGCGCGTCCGGTTGGGGCGCGTGTCGTAGCTGAAAACGCCCAGAAGGGCGGCCGGCCTCTCGAGGGCGGTGACGCGGATCGTGTGGAGCCCGTAAGGGATGCCCAGAATGCCGCGGCGATTCTCGAGATAGAGCGCCTCGCCGTTGGATGCCGTGAAGGCGACGTTGGTTGGCTGGAGCAGGCGCTCCACGCCATCCACCTCGACACGGAGGGTGCCCCCCTCAGCCTGATCCACATAGGCGATGGAGAAGTCGGTGCCGGGAAGGTCAATCTCCACCGATTGCCCCGCTGGCAGGAGCACCTGTCGCGAGCCATAGGGCGCTCCCCATTCGGAGGCGAACGCCTGGGTGCGAAGCCCGCCCAGACGCCAGCGCGGGCTCTCGACGCCGACCCATTCGCGCCCGGGCACGCGCTTGGCATCCACGGCGATGAGGCGCGCGTCCTTGCCTCCTACTTCAACGATGTGGCGGTCGCCCAGTGAAAGCCGGCCCACCGCCCAGGTAGAGTTGCGCACGTCGCGAGAGTGCGATGGCCGGCGCCGGCTGCCCTGATGCGGCGCGCCGTCCAGGCGGATCTCGACAATATCACCTGCGCTCGCCCAAAGATTGACCACCGTATCGTCAAAGATGAAGGCTGTGCCCTGGCGGATCCGCGGGTGGGGCGCGGTGTAGGTGGTCATGTCGCCTTCCCACCCGATGGTGTAGGGACTCAGGCGCTCCGGGAGGTGGAGCTGGGCAATCCCAGGCTCGATCGGGTCTGCGGCGTCGAAGGCACGCTCGAGCTGCTTGAACCAGAGGTAGTGGCCGGCCGCCTGGGGATGTCCATCTTTCGGGACCAACGCATAGCTGTTGCAGTGGCGCGTGGCGAGGTGAAAGAGGCGCCCGAAGTCGATGTAGGGGATCTGATACCGGAGAGCCAGCTCCATCAAGTGACCGGTGTTCGGGGTGTAGCGTTCCCGGTTCTGGAACATGCAGAAGAGGAACTCGGTATCCGGGTAGTGCCGCTGGAACCAGCGGATTGCGCCTTCAAACGCGGCCACTTCGTCGGCGCCATCCACCTTTTCGTTCGCGCCGCTGCCGAAGATGACGAGATCCGGGCGCGGCCCCTCCGGGCGCGTGAAGAGCTGGGGGTAGAGCTCCTGCCATGTCTTCCCAGTGCGGTGGCCGTTGCGGTTGGGATCGGGCGGGAAGGCCAGCGTCGCGTAGTCGGCGAGGCCGGAGTGCGACTCGCTAATGGAGGAGCCATCGCACGCCATGGTGTTGAGGAGCAGCTTCTCCATCGGATAGTTGAACTTGCGCATCAGCGCCTGGCGTAGCCTTCCGGTGTACATGAAGTGGTGTTGCCACCACCCGATGTAATCGTTCCACTCGGGTCGGCCAATGCGCGTGCCATCAAACTCGCGCCCGGTGAGCGGCTGCTTGAAACTGGGCGACGCGGGATCCTCATCATAGAGGTACATCGGCGGGTTGGCGCTGCCTCGGTCGATGCTCGATCCCATGGCGATGATGTGCAGCGGCTCGCCCCGCCACAGCTTCTGCATCGTTCGTGGAATGCCGCGATAGTAGGTCGGCAGCGGGCGTGCCTCGGGAAGGCGCGATTGCGCCGTGGCACCCCGGCAGAGGCAAGGGGCGTACACGAAGACGTCGCCCTCTTCCGCCAGGCTCACCAGCTCCACCAGGAGGCCGATGGTGTTCGGTTCATCCGTGGATTGGTCGCCCGACTCGGTGAACGCACCGGCCAGCTCCACATTCTCGACCTTCAGCTCGAAGTGGCCGGCGCCACCGGAGACGGCCGTGCCGCCCGGCCCGCGGACTAGCTCGCCGCGCGCGTGCCTGGGGAAGCGGCGCTTATCCTCCTGGCCGAACTCGGCGGGACTCCAACTGCCCGCGGCGCTATCGAGGCGCATCGGCACGATGTTGGCGCGCAGCGCCCCCGGAGTTGTCTGATAGCCTTGCAGAGAGAAGCTCACCCGGTCGCCGTGGTCCAGGCCCATCTCGACCAGGAGAGCGAACTGCGATAGGCGCTTTCCGGGGCGAATCGCGACGACGTTCTCCACAGGGAAGCGTGGCCGGAACGCCGTCACCCGGGGAGAGCGCGTGACCTGAACATCGCCGTAGGCATCCTGGTCCCAGCAGGGTACCGCCCCCGAGGTGGAGCTATCCGCTTTGCCTTCGCGCGAGTTATCGAAGGCGTGGAAGCGGAATTGGGGGTTAAGCAGCAGATTGGCTGGCCCCGGCTCGGCAGCGCCGGGCGCGGCCGCGGAAAGAGCGAGCAAAGCGATGAGCGGGTAAGAGGCTTTCAAGGTCTTCCCTCCAGGGCGCGCCGGGTGTTCGCGTGTGGCATAGGCGCGCGCCACCGGATCGTTCTGGGTGGCGCTCTTCAATTCCTGTCCAATCTTCCTGGCCGCACTCGTCTGTGGATAGCAAGAACCCCGCGCGGTATGGGTTGACACGGCTCGTGGATGGTGGTATACTCTCCCCGGCACTCCACGCGAGCCTCTCGCTTCCGCCTATACACTGAAGGGAGAGGAGTGGCAAATGCGTTCACGAATCACTGCCGGGCCGGCCGGCAGACACGGGTTTACCCTGATTGAGCTCCTGGTAGTTATAGCGATAATCGCCATTCTCGCGGCGATCCTCTTCCCTGTCTTTGCCCGGGCCAGGGAGAACGCGCGTAAGAGCACGTGCCAATCGAACATCAAGCAGCTGGCGCTCGGAGTTCTGCAGTATGCCCAGGACTATGACGAGCGGCTGCCCCGGCACTGCATCCAGCCCGCCGGAGCAGATCCCAGCATGTGGACCGGCATGGTGCAGCCGTACGTGAGGAACACCGGCGTGACCCAGTGCCCGTCAAACCCCACTCCTCGGAACGCGGCCCGTGGATGCGGGGGCTATGGCTACAATCTGTCGACCCTGGCGAACGGGACGGCCGTGGGCTGCGGGAACCGCCAGCTCGCCGATATCGAGAAGCCCGCGGGCCTGTTGATGATCTGCGAGAGCGGTGATGGTACGGCTGCGACCGCCTGGCTGGGCTACTGGACCCGCGAAACCGACACCGCCGATCCAAGCTACCTCCACCCCACGGGGCGGCATATG
>ERZ795060.3010-NODE-3010-length-16107-cov-115.744456_pt1 | contig 16107 bp, 15 predicted proteins | sample MGYA00375144_ERZ795060 | MGnify/ENA primary metagenome ERZ795060 (study PRJEB30189, sample SAMN05720157) | activated sludge metagenome | isolation source: anaerobic digester from wastewater treatment plant | place: Japan | collected 2015-05-15 ...
TTAGATCTTGGATGGAACGTTTTACTAACGTGTATTCGCCCATGGTGCTCATAAGCGCTGTGGCGGTTTTCTTGTTCGGCTTATTGTCTGGAAATGCGTTTTCTGTGGCTGTTTATCGTAGTTCAGTTTTACTTCTCATTGCTTGTCCTTGTTCTCTACTGCTGGCTTCACCTTCAGCTGTGTCAGCGGCTGTTTCTACGCTGGCACGCCAGGGCGTACTGGTTAGAAACACTGATGCCTTGGAGAAGCTTCCACAAGTGAGAACAGTGGTTTTCGATAAGACCGGAACCATTACTACAGGCCGCATGAAGATCACCGAAGCTCAGATAAGCGATGAATATTTAGCCTTGGTTGCTTCAGTGGAATCTTACTTTAAGCATCCCGTAGCTGAGGCTATCGTGGCTTACGCTGCAGAAAAGAACATTGTTCTGAAAGAAGCAAAGGTAAAACAAAATGGAAACGTCATTAGTGGAGATGTAGAAGGTCGTCAAGTAGAGCTAATAATGACAGACATACTCCAAGTAAAGGTAGATGGGTTTGACGTTGGATTCTTTAAGGTTGAGGAAGAGCTACGTGAGGAAGCATCTTCGGTGATCAAGCAGCTAAGAGAACAAGGCTACAGCGTGATCATACTCAGTGGCGATCAGCCTGAAAAAGTGGAAACCCTGGCAAAACAACTCAAAGTAGATGAATACTACGCAAACATGACGCCAGAAAGCAAGCAAGCCTTTATCAAAAAGTTGGAAACACGTGAACACTGTTTAATGGTGGGCGATGGCCTTAACGATGCGCTGGCACTTTCGGAAGCATATGTGTCTGCGGCTTTGCCCGATAGGCAAATCAAAACTGTTGTGGAAACCGCTGACTTTATCCTAAGCGGTACATTGTCACCACTGGTCAACTTACCTATTTATGCTCAGTCATATACTAGCACTGTAAAAACCAATGTGGGGTTGTCATTGGGGATAAAGATTGTCGTCTTTGCCACAAGTCTTCTAGGATATGTAGCACTGCCATTGGCCGTTCTTGCTGACGAAGGTACTGCATTATTGGTACTTCTAAACAGCCTCAGGTTAACAAACAGAGCCTCCCATTAGGGAGGCTCTTCTGCTCTGTGGTCTATTGCACTCAACCGATCTTAATTATTTACGGCGTCCTTTTTGATTCCCAAAGCTAGGACCTTTTCCTTGGTTCTCAAAGCTAGGACCTTTTCCTTTGTCAAAGTCCTTCTTAAGAGCGTGGGTTAGCCAACCTGGTATGGGTAGTCCCTGTTTCTCCAACTCAGCGCTGATTTTATCCGTTAACGTTTTTAGCGCCGTTTCAAATTTATCTTGTGACACGCCAAAGTTGCTTAGAGCCTGTATCAACGTGTGATCTGCTGTGTAGCTGAGCACCTGGTCCAGCGTTACACCTGTAGTAGAAGTTACAATAGCTTGAGCCTTGATTATTTCTACTAACCCAACATCATACTTCTCTCTCAGGTTATCAAGATTTGTGGTGCTGGTGCCGAGCGCCGAAGCAACTACTTGATAAACTTTACTCAGTTGCACAGTAGTCAGAGGTGTGGTGGTAGCTGTATTACGGTAACTCCACCTGTTGCCTAAGCCAAGGCCTTTGCCCAAGCCTCGCAGACCTGGAATGTTTATTCCAGCATTCTTCAGCTCAGCTGTGATCTTGTCCGTTAGCGTTTCCAGAGAAGTTTTGAATTTGTCAAGATCCACGCCAAAGTAGTCAAGTCCTTCAATTAGTTTGTGCTCCATCATGTAGCTTAGAACCTGGTCTAAAGTTACACCAGTGGTAGCAGTGACGATAGCTTGAGCTCTGATTATTGCTCCTAACCCAACATCATATTTCTCTTCCAAGTTTTTGAGATTTGTAGTGGTAGTGCTAAGCGCTGAGGCGACTATTTGGTAAGCTCTATTCAGCTGCTCAGTACTTAGTGGTGTAGCAGTAAGTGGTGCGTTTGCCGGTTTCATGCGATTACCCAGGTTCAGACGTGCCCCGTTTCCTTGAGCAGCCAGTGTTACTACTGGAATCATGGCAGCGAGAAGCACTATGACTGCTGTTATTGCAAGTAACTTTTTCATCCTTGTCAACCTCCTTTTTAGTTAATGGGTATGGTTAGTCTTGCCTAACCTATATTTATATACGTTCAAAACCAGCAAGTAGTTTCATAAATTTCATTATGCTAAGGAAGGTTAGCCTTAAACCCTCCAGCGGACAAGGCTTCTTCAAGCTCTTGGCGAATAGCTTCCAAGTCGTTCGGGTCCTTGGCTTCGTATCTGACAATAATCTCAGGACCAGTATTAGAAGCACGAACCAATCCCCATCCACTCTTTATGTAGACACGTACTCCATCTACATCCACCAGTGGGTATCCTTTAGCCCGGAAGTAATTCTTCACAAATTCCACCAGCTGGAATTTTCTCTCATCGCTGAACTCCAAGCGTATTTCTGGGCTGGCGTGGTACACAGGTATGGTGTTCACTAGTTCAGAAAGTTTCTTTCCAGATTCTTTGACAAGCCTAAGAAGTCGCAGAGCAGAGTAAAGAGCGTCATCATAGCCGTAGTACTCATCAGCAAAAAACATGTGACCGGACATCTCACCAGCAAAAGGACTCTTCAGCTCTCTCATTTTTGCTTTTATGAGACTATGGCCAGTTCTGTACATGACCACTTCTGCACCCATTCTCTTGAGTTCTTCCACCAATGCTTCGGAGCACTTAACTTCCACGATGGCTTTGACTGTCCTGGGATCGCGCTTACTTAGGATTTCGCGCCAAAACAGAATCATGAGCACATCTCCAAAAAGTATGTTTCCTTTATCATCCACTACACCAAGTCTGTCACCATCGCCATCGAAACCCAAACCTAAGTCCAGCTTCTTATCCAGAACTAACTTCTTAAGATCTTGCATGTTTTCTGCTTTCACTGGGTCTGGCTGGTGATGAGGAAAATTGGGATCTGAATCGCAGTAAAGTGGCTCCACCTGTGCACCCGCACGCCCAAGCAACTGCGGAGCAAACAGGGAAGCAGTACCGTTACCGCAGTCTACACCCACATGTAGGGGAAGAGTGGTGCCTATCCTTTCAAGTAAGTCCTTGAAATAATCCTCTTTGTGGTCGTAGGGCTCAGCACATCCTTCACCGGCAACAAAATCGTCATTTTCTACCATGTCTGCAATTACTTGAATTTGGTCACCATAAAGCGTGCTTTCCCCCAAGAACAGCTTGAATCCATTGTATTGAGGTGGATTATGACTTGCCGTCACCATAACGCCAGCACCCACACCTTTTGTTACACAAGCATGGTAGAACAATGGCGTTATAACGGTTCCCAGATCATAAACGTGAATGCCTGACTTGGTTAATCCTTCGATGACCGCATCTCTTAGCTTCGGTGAACTCTTCCTATTGTCAGCGCCCACGAACATTTCTAAGTAACCACGTTCCCTTGCGTATTTGCCAAAAGCTCTGGCAATACCAAAAGCTGCTTCAGTTGTTAAATCCTGATCAGCCACTCCGCGAATATCGTATTCTCTGAACATTTCACGGTTTATTCTCATGATTCCCAACCTCCCTTGTTATTCTGAATACCGATCATTCACAAAAATCATATTCCGCACACACACCCAAATGCGCTCCGGCTACCTGAAAACTAAACTCTTCCTTAAGATTATTTTCTCATAACTGCATTGTATAATGACAAAGGAGGTGATTTGAATGAATCCAAGAAAGGTCACCGATGGTGTATTCTTCGTAGGCGCACCGGATTGGGACAGGCGCCTGTTTGATGCTTTAATCCCACTTCCTGAAGGTACAAGCTATAATGCTTATCTGATAACTGGGCAGGAGAAAACCGCCCTCATCGATACTGTGGATCCCACAAAGTGGGAGGTTTTAAAAACTTATTTGGAACAAGTGAACAACATTGACTACGTAGTCATTCAGCACGTTGAACAGGATCACAGTGGTTCATTGCCCATGGTACTTGAAAAGTATCCAAATGCTAAAGTGATCGCTAACAGCAAAGCCAAAGAGCTCATACTTACACACTTACACGTGCCTGAAGAAAAGATACAAGTCATTGAGGATGGAGACAAGCTGGATCTGGGAGGTCTAACGCTTCAGTTCATCTTTGCCCCGTGGGTTCACTGGCCAGAAACCATGCTTACTTACCTTCCTGAAAGAAAGCTTCTCTTTACTTGCGACTTTTTGGGCTCACATCTTGCCACATCCAGTCTGTTCATAGAAGATGAGCGTTTAGTGTATTTGGGGGCAAAACGTTACTACGCTGAGATCATGTCTCCTTTCAGGAATCTGATAAAGGGGCACCTGGAAAAGATAAAGAAACTAGATATTGACATGATTGCACCAAGCCACGGCCCCATTTACCAAAACCCAGACTTTATCATTGAAGCTTACGAAGAGTGGATTTCTGATCAACCCAAAAACATCGTTTTGCTACCGTGGATCAGTATGCACGGAAGCACTCAGGCCATGGTGGAATACCTCACTAGCAAGCTCATTGAAAAGGGTGTAGAAGTGCAACCTTATGATATTTCCAAAGCGGACCTAGGTGAGCTAACCATGGCAACAGTAGACGCAGCCACCATAATTCTGGCAGCACCAACCATTCTTACGAATATGCACCCCATGGCTGAGCTAGTAGCTTACTGGGTCAGCATACTTAGACCCAAGGCGAAAGCATACGGCTTTATTGGTTCATACGGCTGGGGAGGAAAAACACTTGAAACAGTCAAGTCGCTTTTTAGTGGCATTAAAGCCGACTTCTTTGAGCCAGTTCTGGTAAAAGGCCTTCCCACCCAAGCAGACTACGAAGCACTGGATAAATTAGCAGACGCCATTGTGGAAAAGCACAGAGTACTAGGGCTATTGCCCTAGTACTCGTATTTGCGCACCAAGCGCGGATATTTCTTCTCAAAGAAAGGCGAAGAAACTACAAAGTCAGCAGTGGCTTTATCTGAAACTACCACCACGTTCCAGACTACAGCGATCCTAAGCAAAGCTTTAACGTCTGGGTCGTGAGGCATGGGCTCTAAGGGATCCCAGAAGAAAACAAGTATGTCCACACCATTATTCGCTATGAGAGAGCCTACTTCCTGGTCACCGCCCAAGGGCCCTGGCTTGAACTTGGTTATTTCCAAACCCAGTTCCTCCTCGAGAAGCGTGCCTGTTCCCCAAGTGGCATACAGTTTGTGCTTTCTAAGGGTTTCAACGTTGTAAGATGCCCAGTCCAGCAGATCTTGTTTCCTGTTGTCATGTGCAATCAGCGCAATACGTTTGACCTCGCCCATTTCCACAATTTCTATTTCATCCATGACAAATCCCCTCCTTTCTTGCTTTTAGTACGCTGAAGCTTGTACCCCCACCTAAGTCGGTTGACGCTTCAAAGAAACCGACCAGACAATTGATATTACCATAACAAGTATCAAACTAAGCACTCCACTTATACCGAAGGCCCAATTGACACCAAGGTTTTGAGCAATCCAACCCGAGAAGTAACTGCCAAAGGGTGCAACCCCCACGAACATGAGTGAGTACAAGCTCATTACCCTGCCACGGAACTCGTCTTCACTGTTTATTTGAATGGCAGTATTTGATAGTGTGTTGAATGCCTGCATGCAAATACCTGATAAAAACAAAGACAATTCTGCAAAGAATGCACTCCTACTAATAGATAAAGCCAAGAGCGATAAGCTTAAGCCGTAAGCTCCAAACCAATAAATGTGATTTATACCTCCACGTGATCCCACTGCAGATAAGTACAACGAAATAAGAAAAGCGCCTAGTCCCATAAAGGTCATTAAAGTGCCGTAGCCAGTCACTCCTATATTCAGCTGTACTTTTGCCAATGTGGGAACTAGTATATTGAAATTCATGGCAAGCAAGCTAAGAGTACCCATCATGATAAGAGGAAACATAATAGACGGTCTGGTACGCACATATTTGAGTCCTGCCATTATGTCTTTCATTGCACTGCGTCCGGATGGCTGCAAATGTATATGTGAGATGTCCATCATGTAAAGTCCTGCTATCACAGCTACAAAGCTGAGTGCATTTAGGTAAAAACAGATGGCAATACCCAAGGCCGCAATGAGAAAAGCAGCCACACTAGGTCCCACAATGCGAGCCAGATTAAATATCATGGAGTTCATGGAAATCGCAGACGTCAAGTCCTTTTTGTCCACTATTTCAGCGTACAAAGCTTGGCGCGCAGGCATGTCAAAAGTGTTAGTGAGACCAAGCAGAGTAGCAAGAACGAGTACGTGCCAGTACTTGACTACACCAAACAAAGTAAGTGTGGCCAAAACGGCTGCCAGAATACCAAAACAACTTTGGGTTACCAGCAAAACGTTGCGTTTAGGAAAACGTTCCACGAAGGCGCCAGCAACCAAGGAAAGAAGCAGTACTGGGAGAGTTTGCAGCATTGTGACTATACCAAGCATGTAAGCAGAATTGTTCGTCAGTTCCAACACCAGCCAACCCTGACCAACATTTTGAATCCACGTACCTATAAGGGAAATTGCTTGGCCAAACCAAAAAAGTCTAAAGTTCCTGTAGCTAAGTGCAGGAAACGTCCTATAAAGACTGTCTAACCACTTGCCTTTCATGATACATGCATCACCCACTTAGCTTTTAAATGTTTTTAATTGTAAATCAAAATAGGGAATGCTATGTTAACGCACTTGATCCTATAATTAAAACAATATGCTCATAGCAGCCAGCGCAGATATACACAGTCCAAAATACATTAGGCTTTTCATTGACAGCATAAGAAACTTGCCGGTGCCAGATTTGTTTCTTTTAGCAGGAGATCTGGTACTCAGGGGAGCTGCTGGAGCTTTTGATCTAATACACGAAGAAGTCCGCCAGAACTGGGAAGACGTTCCCGTAGTTGCTGCCTTCGGGAACGAGGAATTTGAAAACACAAAAAGAAAACTAAAGAGGGAGTTCCCTGACGTTATTTGGTTGGACGATGAACAGGTACAAGTAAAAGGTATTGATATTTTCGGTACTACGGGAGTACTTGATGAACCCACGGCTTGGCAAAGCAAAAATGTGCCTAATATTACCAAAGTATATGAAAAACGTTTGGAAACAATTGAAGCATTTGTTTCAAAACATCCCAATTGTATATTGTTAACCCACTATGCTGTGGGCACGTACACTATCGACCCAGCGGCGAATCCGCTGCAACTTACTTCAGAAAAGTTGTTCCAAAAAGTTAAGAACCTTCCTCTCACAGTGATCCATGGACACTGTCACTATGCGCCTCAATGGATGTACACAGAAGAGAGCTTAAACATTTACAATGTGGCGCTACCACTGCATAACGCAATAGTTTTACTAAACCTGTGAGTCAGGCACACTTAGTGAAGTATGGTATGAAAAGCTACTAAGCCGAAGAAGGCGACTATGAAGAAACTTCTTTTACTCTTGACAATGACACTGCTGATGCTGTGCCTGTGCAGTTGCCCCAGTTCGAATGCAGAGCAGCATAATAACGAGGTAGTTATCAGCTTTGTAAACCAATGTAATAACACAGCAGTTTATGGCTTGCATGTGGAGTATTACATTGAAGACAAAGCCGTTGGCGGTCAGTTGGTTTCTCTCAATCCGAACCTGGATACCCCCTTTCAAAAAGGGGAAACCATCAGCATATATCTTATACAAAAGGACTTCCCAAAAAATGCCGACTTACACAATTTCGCAATGGAAGTGTTCGTTGTGCTAGAAAACAAAAGCGAAGTGAAAGTAGATGACAGAATTAGCCTACCTGTGGAATTTGGTAAGAACTACCAGTTCTTGTTGATAGAAAACAATGGTAACTACTCCATAAGACCATCATAAGCACTTAAAGCTTACTTTTGATGAACCGTTGTTCTTTGCTAAACTTATAACTGTCATGGCGAAGTTTGAAATTGTCGAGAATCACCCTAAATGGGACCATTTCGTAGAAAAGCTTGAATGTCCATCACCTTTTGCCACCAGTTCATTTCTAAAGTTAGTGGATTCTTGTTACGTTGGACAGAGCTTCACCTTATCAGTAGTTTCATCAGGCAACATATTCATGGGCGCAGCGCTTAGAAAAGTTGGGAAACACATAAGGCCCGCGCCACCGATGACCTACATGCCCTTGGTTTATGACCACCTTAGCCACCGCACAGTTTTAGATGCCCAGATTGCCTTAGCTCAGTATTTGAAGAAAAACTTTTCTGTTATCCACTACATATCGGCTACAAACTTCTTTCAAGACGTACGAGGCTTCCAAAGAGAAGGTTTTGGTATGCAGGTGTTGTATACAGCGCTTAGCGACCTTACAGACTTTGGCATCATGAAGGTGGAACAAAAACAACGAAACATCATTTACAAAGCACAAAAAGAGAACATCACGGTGGAAGAAACCACTGATATGAAACCTCTTTGGGATATCTACATCAGCACCTTTGACCGCAAATCCATTGAACCACCCTACTCAAAAGATTTTTTCTTAGCTCTACCACAGTTGGGAGAAAACATTAGGATTTACACCGCGAAGAAAGACGATCAATTGCTGGGTTTTGCCGCCATTTTACTGCAAGGAAAGGGCGCTTACTACTATGTTTCTGGAAACACCCCTAAAGGACTTTCGCTTGGTGCTTCACCTTTGCTCATGTTTACCATTTTGGAGAAACTTAAGAGCGAAGGCTATTTGTATTTTGATTGGTGCGCCATTAACCTATCTCGCCTTGCCAACTTCAAATTATCCTTTGGGGGCAAGGCCGTACCTTATTTCGCCCTGTATTACGAACCAAAGTGGCTTAGAATGCTTAGGGCCAGGTAACAACACGTTTAGCGATTAAGATCACACAGCCAAAGCGAAGTATTTAGCAGCAAAAGACACACACTCAGGGACAGAGTTTCCAGTTCAGTGTTTCATAATATCGGCGAAAGCATCAACAGCCATCATTACATCGTCCTTGGTTATCCCATAGTGAGTGACTAAACGCAGCGTTTTAGGACTGTTTGCATTTGCAAGGACACCTCGGCTTCTGAGCTCCATTTCCATAGTGTGAACGTCTTTACCTGTGGGCGTCACATTTACAACCACCATATTGGTTTCCACTTCTTCAGGGTCTACGCCATAACCGAGCTGTTGCAGTTTTTGTGCCAGGAGTTTTGCATTATCATGGTCCTCCTGCAATCGATCCACCATCTTAGTCAGTGCGATGATGCCAGCAGCAGCCAACACACCAGCCTGACGCATACCACCACCGAGCATTTTCCTATTTTTTCTTGCCTTGTTAATGAAGTCCTTGCTACCAACCACCATGGAACCCACAGGTGCACACAAACCCTTGGACAGGCAGAACATGACAGAATCAGCGTATTTTGCATATTCACTAGCTGGTATACCACTGGCGACCTGAGCATTGAAAATGCGTGCTCCATCCATGTGCACGCTAAGGCCGTTGCTATGGGCGATATCAGAAATGGCTTTCACGTTATCCAGGGGGAGTACTTTGCCACCGCCACGATTATGGGTGTTTTCCAAAACAACCAAGGACGTTCTCGGGAAGTGAATGTTGCCACGTTCCCTGATAGCTCTTCTCACATCATCGGGGTCCATGACACCACGCTTGCCGGGTACGGGGCAAGCCTGAACACCGCTCAAGACAGCCATGGCTCCCACTTCATAGTAATAAACGTGACTCTCAGCTTCCATGATGACTTCGTCCCCTCGCTGAGTGTGAGTCATCACGCTAACCTGGTTACCCATGGTTCCTGAAGGAACAAATAAAGCTGCTTCCTTACCCAGGATCTTTGCAGCCAAGCTTTCTAATTCCTGAATGGTGGGGTCCTCACCGTAAACATCATCGCCCACTTCTGCTTCAGCCATGGCACGCCTCATTTCTTCCGTGGGAAGCGTTACCGTGTCTGACCTTAAATCAATAAAACCCAAATTGCTCATCCTCCTTCTGCTTTAACTCATTTTAAACCAAGTGTGTCATCTTAACCATGACACGGCTTGTTTTATGTGCGGTTCAAAAACAACAAAAAAGAAAGGCGGCTCAACCTATGAGCCGCCCTCCAAAGGAGAGAAAGATTCTTCTTGTAACATCACATATGCCTTTGTTTGCGTTAGTGCGTTCTCCTCCGCATTGGCACGCAAATACAACTTCGACTAATAAAGGCTACCTATTATTACACCCAGCCTCTGGCTTTCATAGCTTCGTAAACACGCTTAATGGAGATCATGTAAGCAGCCGTACGCATGTTCACTTTGTACTGCTGTGCCAGGTCGTAAACAGCCTTGAAGGCATCAACCATGCCCTCTTCCTGGCGCTGCTTTACTTCTTCTTCAGTCCAATACAGATTCGTCAGGTTCTGTACCCACTCAAAGTAAGAAACCATGACTCCACCAGCATTGGTCAAAATGTCCGGGCACACGAAGATGCCCTTGCTGTCCAAAATCTTGTCTGCTTCAGGAGTAACTGGGCCGTTAGCCCCTTCCACGATCATCTTTGCCTTTATGCTATCGGCGTTATCAGCTGTGATCTGGTTCTCAAGAGCACATAGCGCCAATATGTCAACATCCAGGCTGAGCAATTGTTCATTATTAATGGACGTGGTGCCAGGGAAGTTCACAACGGAGCCAGTCTTCTTCACATGCTCCATGAGTTTTTCTACATCGATACCGTCTTTGTTGTAAATGCCTCCGAATACGTCGGTGACAGCGACTACCTTTCCGCCTAAGCGGTGCAGGTAAAGTCCACTGTAGCTACCCACATTGCCGAAGCCCTGCAGAGCCACTGTGCACTTGTTAAAGTCCATGCCCAAACGTTTTGCGCCTTCTCTTGCAGTTAAAGCCACACCATAACCAGTGGCATCAGTGCGTCCCTTTGAACCGCCAAGTATGAGGGGCTTACCCGTTATCACACCAAAGCTGTTATGCCCCATTATCTTGCTGTATTCGTCTACCATCCAACCCATGATCTCGGCGTTGGTACCCACGTCTGGTGCTGGGATGTCCAGCTCAGGACCCACTATGGTTGCAATGGCTCTAATGTACCCACGGCTGAGCTGCTCCAATTCTCTCTTTGAAAGCTTTGTAGGATCAACACACACTCCACCCTTACCGCCACCGTAGGGCAGACTCAAGACTCCACACTTGAACGTCATCCACATGGACAAAGCCTTTACTTCGTCCAAGTTAACATTCTGGTGAAACCTTATACCGCCTTTTGTGGGGCCCAAAGCATCATTGTGCTGGGACCTCCAGCCTTTGAACACTCTTAAGCTGCCATCGTCCATCCTAACAGGAATGGAGACCTCCATGACACGCATAGGCTCTTTTAACATTTCATAGACCGCAGGGTCCAAACCCAATAGGTCGCAAGCAGCCTTAATCTGTTTTTGCGCATTGACCAATGGGTTAAGAGATTCTGTTGACATATGGTCACCTCCAAACAGTTACATTTTACACAATTGGCTTTCTAAAACCAAGTTAATTTTAACATAAAACTCACATAAAACGCTTATGCGAATAACACTCTGAGAAGCGAAATCATAATGCATTTAGCATTAGTACTTTAGGCTTTTGCAACGGCCGTCGTAGTAGCATATAGGCCCAAACAAATCAATGCACCACCCAATGCAATCTGCCATGAAAGCGTCTCACCGAACAAGAAACTAGACGCCACTGTGGCAATGACAGGTTCCCCAAGAAGTGCCACAGAAACTACAGAAGCAGGCAAGTTACTTAAGGCATAGTTTATCAGAGTATTACCACCCAGTTGAGGTCCCAGAGCTAAAGCCAAAACAAAGGGGACATCATGGCGCTGCAGAAGAAAACCCTGCCCAAGCAGAAGCACAGCAAGAGCAAGCCACATGGAAGTGAAAAAGAAGAGGCTGTAGGTGAGAACAGAACTACTGCTCATACTCCTACTGCTCATGCGGGTCATAGTGACATAAAGGGCCAAACCAAAGCTGGCTCCCAAAGCCATGAGATCACCAACATGGATCTGAATAGCCGAAGGCTGCAGAGTCATCACTGCGGCTCCTGAAACACCTAAAGCAATACCCAACCACCCTTTGTTACTCATGGGCTCCTTTAAGAACACGGTGCTCATCACACCCACCCACAGAGGTGCCATGTTCACAATAAAAGTAGCATGAGCCACCGTAGTAAAACGGAGTGAATAGAACCAAAGTACAAAATCCAAAGTCAATCCCAAAGTTGCCACAATTAGAGGTAGAGAAAAATTGTGTCGCCACCAAAGAAAGAAATCTTTAGCCCAAAAAGGCGTAACCACCAGGGTAGCAATGAAAACCCTGTAAAACGCTATGGTCGCAGGAGGCGAAGCAGTGGCTTTTACCAGGAGTGAGGAAACAGAATAAAACAAAACGCCGCCCAGCAATGCTTGCCAAGATTTTTTCATTTAAAATGCACCTCCAAGTGGTGTACACATGCAAATGCACTTTCACCTCTGCTCTGCGTATCTTTCTGCTTTTTCACAACTACATCTGAGTGAGTACGTAAAGACCTAAAGCTAACAAAATGAGCGATGAAGCCCATTCCAACAAAGGGACAAGTTTGTCCTTGTACTCTTTTACCTTGGTAACGTCCATGAGGAAGTGCGCTGCCAATGTGATAACCACCAGCGGCAAAACAACAATGGCATTGTACAGAGCCAGCCACACATACGCTTTCATCCGCACAGCCACGATATCATGGCTAAGCAAAGTCAAGATTACGTAGTAAGGACCACTACTGCAGGGCATGAGAATAAAACCCGCCAAAAGACCGCCCACCAACGCGTACCAAACATTGCCTTTCCTTAAATAGCCCCCCACTATGGGCCTGAGGGGTGCCGGAGTGAGTTTTAGCTCTTCACCCTTCAAAGTATAAACCATGCGTGGCACCGCAAGTAGTATGGCTGCTATGCCCACAATGATCCTTATACTGGCTATGTATTTGAAAATATGAGCAACGAATATCCCATAAAAGAAATAGCTAATAGCAACTCCCAGAGAAAATGTCAAACCAATGCTGAGCACCTTTTCCTTACCATAGGCAAAAATTATGTGCAGGAGAGCCATAGTAAGTATGCCAATCTCACAAGGATTGACGCTATCAGCTAATGCAGCACTGACTACCACCCACAGGGATATCTTGTCCACAGACACATTTTACCTTAGAAGCTTATGCATCTATAATAGTAGGAGTATGAATTTCAGTCTGCTAAACCTTTTTCTGGTATTCATAAAGGTCGGTACATTGACCATCGGTGGGGGCTATGTCATGGTCCCCATATTCTTAGAAGAAATTGTCAGTAAACGTCATTGGATTAGTGAGGAAGAGTTCTTTAGAGTGCTTTCCATAGCGCAGGTATTCCCAGGTCCCATTGCAGTCAATCTAGCTGTAGCTTCAGGTTATCAGCTAGCTGGACTCGCTGGATCCGTAGTTGCTGCTTTGGGAGCCACACTGCCATCTCTGGTGATCATTTTGATAATAGCTATCTTTTTCAAACAGGCCTATACACTTTGGTGGGTGCAAGGATTGTTCTTCGGACTTCGACCTGCCGTGGCAGCACTCATGGTAGCCGCTGTATGGCAGCTGTTTACCAAAAGGCATTGGAAAGTCCCTTCACTCATATTGGTGCTGGTAATAACACTGATCATATTCGCCTTGGGAATTAACCCAGCCTGGGTCATCTTGGTTTATTTAGGAGGACTGCTAACGTGGATATTTTATTGGAACTGGCAAAAGCGTTCCTACAAATAGGCGTCTTCTCTTTTGGTGGCGGCTACGCCATCGTGGCACTTATTCGTTACGTAGTGGTACAGCAGTATGCATGGCTCACCGACTTAGAGTTCTTGGACGTGCTTGCCGTATCGCAGATAACACCAGGCCCCATTGCCATAAACACAGCTACGTTCGTGGGCTACCTCATGGGAGGCATTTGGGGCAGCATTGTGGCAACATTCTCCTCCATTGCAGTACCTTTCCTCTTGGTTTATTCCATGTCCAGCTTGCTCAACAAGGTTAATCCCGTCTACCTGGATATGTTTTTTGACAACATAACACCTTTAACTTTTGGATTGGTCATAGCAGCCACATTGAGCATATTGAAGTCCTCAGTGACCAACTACTATGGAGTTGGCATTTTCCTTTTCGCGCTTCTTCTAAAACAAAGAACAAAACTGAACAGTGCTCTAATTCTGCTCATAAGCGGACTGCTGGGAGAAGTAGTTTACCTCCTTGTTGTCCACTAAAAACAACAATTCAAACCACTTTTATCCTTTCTTCTTCTCCCCACTGCAGTGACATGTTACCTTTGGCTGCCAGCTGCTCAACGTCATCCTTTCGTGCCACATCCACCCATCCCTGCATGATCACCTGCTCCTGAAACAATGCCTCAGGTTCACTAACAAGTCGTGCTAAGTCCTCGTACAGCTTTCCGTAAGCCTCATAGTCCAATTGCAGTAATGCGCGGCACTGGTGCACCACAGTACCTTTGGAAGCTTGTTCCAAGGTTTTCCTCGCCACTGAGTTGTAGGCATCGATGAGGCCTTTAACCCCAAGTAGTATGCCGCCAAAATACCTCACCACAACCACCATAACATAATCCAACCCACTGCTTCTTATGGCGTTCAAAACTGGTGTCCCCGCACTTCCACTGGGCTCTCCTGCATCACTGGAGAACATTACCTCTCCCATTTTATATGCCCATACCCAGTGCGTGGCTTTAGGATGCTTTGCCTTTACATCCTGCAGAAAATCATGCACTTCCTGATCTGTAAAAACGGCTTTTGCGTAACCAATGAACTCAGAACGCTTTATGACTTCCCTGTAAGAAGCCAAACCCTTTACTGATTTAACGTCCAGAGGTGATAACCCCTTTCTTCACAGTTTGCAAGATCGCTCCGCCATTATGATGAAGTAATAATAATAAATGAAAAGTAGCGATTGCTTTATCCACAAACATTTTACCTATTTACTGCCTACGTTGGTAACCGTTAATGACAAGAGAGCGGCATTACACAAGGAATACCCATGAAAAGCACTCCTGCCTTTCCCAACGCTTCACATGATAGACTACTCTCATGAGTGCACAAGACCAAATGATTCATGGTGACCCCAAAAAAGTAATTTGGTCCATGTCCCTTCCTAACATGTTGGGTTCATTGCTTTCCAACACCCTGCCTGCAGTAGAGCTAGCGCTCATCGCAGACTTGGGAACGAACGCAATAGCCGCCATGGGCATTGTGGGGATGTTGGTCAGCCTGATATACGTTTACAACGAGGTCTGGGGCACAGGTTCTGTCATAGTCATGGCAAACTATTTGGGCAGGAAGGAATACGAAAAAGCAAGACTTGCCCTGAAAGAGACCACTTATGGCAAATTCTTCGGAGCACTAATAATGGTACTGCTGTGCCTTCCCTTTCTTGAACCGCTACTTGCTCTGCTGGGTGCAAAACCACAGATTATGGTTCACGCCAAAGCGTATGCGTTGCCTTTCTTGCTGGGCATACCTTTCTCAATGGCTGGCTACTCCTCGTACACTTTCTTTAGAGCTACCGGGCAAACAATTTGGGCCATGTGGTTTATGCTACTACAGACTGCACTCAACATTGCCTTGGACTTTTTTCTTATTTTGGGTTTTTGGATCTTTCCAAAACTTGGTCTGGCAGGTGCTGGCTGGGCTTATCTGATCAGCTGGGTCATATCAGACATCGCAGCATTCATGTTTATCACAACACCCAAGTATGAACTCCCCACCAACGTGTTCAAAGACATAAAGTTCACAGAAGTGGGGGGAGAGGTATTCCGCATTGGGTTCTATGCTGGGCTTAGCAATCTTTCCACGGTTGGTGTGAGCGTGATCACACAGAGAATCATAAATGCCGTGTCCATACCGGTGTTTGCCGCCTATCAGGTATTCAACCGCATCGTGCAGATACCGAATACCGTTGTTTTTTCCATTTCCCTCATGTCCACACCCATCATGGCTCAAAATGTAGGTGCAAAGCTACATGATCGGGTGAAAGCCTTTGTGGATTACTGCCTTGAGATAGGCGTGTATCTTTTAGGTGTCT
>ERZ795060.3019-NODE-3019-length-16062-cov-4.726370_pt1 | contig 16062 bp, 13 predicted proteins | sample MGYA00375144_ERZ795060 | MGnify/ENA primary metagenome ERZ795060 (study PRJEB30189, sample SAMN05720157) | activated sludge metagenome | isolation source: anaerobic digester from wastewater treatment plant | place: Japan | collected 2015-05-15 ...
CGTGGCATGCCCTGCATCGACACCGGCTCCCCGGTGCGCGTGCCCGTCGGCGAAGCCGTGCTCGGCCGCGTCTTCAACCTCCTCGGCAAGCCCGTCGACAAAAAGCCGGCCCCGCAGGGCGCCAAGACACGGCCCATCCACCAGACCCCGCCCGAGTTCTCGCAACTCAATCCCAACACCGAGATCCTCGAGACCGGCATCAAGGTCATCGACCTGCTCTGCCCCTTCGTCCGCGGCGGCAAGATCGGCCTCTTCGGCGGCGCCGGCGTCGGCAAGACCGTCGTCATCCAGGAAATGATCGCCCGCGTCGCCCGTAACTTCGGCGGTTACTCCGTGTTCGCCGGCGTCGGCGAGCGCACGCGCGAGGGCAACGACCTCTGGCGTGAAATGGGCGAGGCCGAGTACGTCGACGCCTCCGGCAAGAAGGCGCGCGTCCTCGACAAGGTCGCCATGGTGTTCGGCCAGATGAACGAGCCGCCCGGCGCACGTCTCCGCGTCGCCCTCTCGGCCCTCACGATGGCCGAGGAGTTCCGCGACGAGTCGGGCAAGGAAACCCTGATCTTCGTCGACAACGTCTTCCGCTTCACGCAGGCGGGTTCGGAAGTGTCGGCGCTGCTGGGGCGCATGCCCAGCGCAGTCGGCTACCAGCCGACGCTCTCGACCGAGATGGGTGAACTCCAGGAGCGCATCACCTCGACCAGCAAGGGCGCCATCACCTCGGTGCAGGCCATTTACGTCCCCGCCGACGACCTCACCGACCCCGCTCCCGCGACGGCCTTCGGCCACCTCGACGCCTTCGTCGTTCTGGCCCGCGGCATCGCCGAGAAGGGCATCTTCCCCGCCGTCGACCCCCTCGCCTCCACCTCCCGAATCCTCTCCGCCGACATCCTCGGCGAGCGTCACTACCGCGTCTCGCGCCGCGTGCAGTCCATCCTGCAGCGCTACAAGGAACTCCAAGACATCATCGCGATTCTCGGCGTCGACGAACTCTCGGAAGAGGACAAGAAGACCGTCAGCCGCGCCCGCAAGATCGAGCGCTTCCTCTCCCAGCCGTTCTACGTCGCCGAAGTCTTCACGGGTTTCCCCGGCGTCACGAGTTCGCGCGAGGCGACGATCGACTCCTTCGAGCGCCTGTGCAACGGCGAGGGCGACGACCTGCCCGAGGGCGCGTTCATGTACGTCGGCACCCTCGACGACGCCCGCAAGAAGGCCGAGAAGATGAAGGCCTGATCCGGTCGGTCGAGGCCCTTGGGTCTTCCCCGCCGCAATCGTGATCGACAACCAGTGTCTCCACCAACCCGGGTCCCGTGCCCGGGTTTTTCTTTCCCGCGGCTGCGCGCGGCACCTCGCGCCGGCCGCCCGCGTATAGACCCGCATGAAACGCCGCCTGCCCAAGCGGTCCATCGCGTGCTTCGTCCTCGCTACCGCACTGATGGTGTTTGGGGCTTCTATCGTCCGCGGCTGCTGGGAAAGGCGCGTCGCCTTCGAGCACGAGCGCACCACCCCGCTCGGAGAGTTCGACTGCGATCTCTCCAAGCCGGGCGAGCACGACTTCGACGTGAGCGTGCGGTACCCCTCGGGCCACTGGCTGCGCCTCGAACTCGCCATGACGCCCAGCACAACCAACAAGGACGAACTCACCGATCGTCTGGCCATGCTCAACGCCGGCGTCGAGATGCACTTCACCCCCGACGAACACTCGTTCAGCGACAGCGAGCCGTTCGGTTGCACGCGTGAGCGCATCGACTGGACCATCCTCGAAACGCGCGACGGCTCGGTCGTGCTCGACCGCTTGAACGGCACCCCCCCTGGCAAGTATCACCTGCACGTGACCGTGCGAAAAGGAGCCCCCGGACTCGCGTCCATTCCCCACCGTCTCGTCGTGATGAACGACGTCTGCGGCTGCGAACTGCTCATGGACTCGATCCTCTGCATGTTCGTCGCCGGTCTCGGGCTCGTCTCGCTGCTGCTCATCGGAATCGGAATCGTGTTCAAGCGGGTCGCGAACGAGCCCGCCGTTGCGCCGGTGGCCGCCTGATCACCCGGCGCTCGCACTCGCGTGCGCGGCATCGGGCCTCTGCGCGGGCCTTTCGTCGGTCAACCCGATCTCCACCACCAGTGTGTCGTCGGTGGCGCGTCCCCAGCGGTGGCGGCTGGCCGCCTGCACCAGGGCCTCGTCCATCCGGGCCGCGCCCTGTTTCACGATCGCCTCGATGATCTCGAGCCCGAGCAGTTGCCCGGCCTGGTCGCGGGTCTCGTGCAGGCCGTCGGTGTACGCGACGATGGTCTCGCCCGAGACCAGGTCGATGTGGCGCGACTCGCACTCGAACTGCTCGCCCTCGACGACGCCCAGCATCGTGGACGTCGCCCCCAGCCGGTGCACCTCGCCCGTCCGGGAGCGCAGGAACGCCGGCGGGTGTCCGGCGTTGCACCACTCGACCCGAACGCTCCCGCCGGAGCCCGCGCCGCCTTTCGGGTCCGACTCGATGCGGAAGCACAACCCGGTCGCGAAGACACCCTGGCGCGCGAGCGTCAGCCAGACATAGTCGTTCAGGTCGCGGATGATCTCCCGCGCCGAAGGTCCGCTCCCGCCGGCGCGTCCGCGCACGCCGAAGAGCCTCGTCAGTTCGCCGTGCAGGCGGTTGACGGCCAGTGCCGCGGGCACGCCGTGCCCCGACACGTCGATCAGCACCACATAGACCGGCGCTGCGGCGTGGGCGGGGGTGTCGTCGTCGGGCTCGGGCACGAAGAGGAAGTCCCCGCCGATCTCGCGCATGGGCTCGTAGACGTACCGCAGTTGCACGGGTCCGTGCCGGAGCCTCTTGGGCAGGATGCCCTCGTGCAGACGCCGCGCCTGCTCGAGTTCCGCCGAGAGTTCCCCGAACCGTCCGGCCAGGTCGTCGTGCCGGAACTGCGCGTCGAAGCGCTGGTAGCGCCAGTGGCTAAAGAGCATCGCCGGCAAGGGTGTCAGCGCGGCGAGCGAGCCGTACGCCGCGATGGTGAGCCCCGACGCCTCCGCCGCGAGCCCGGCCAGCGCAACGTACGCCAGCGTGCACCACGCCCAGATGCGGACGGACTCGCCCAGGCGCATCGGCACGATGAAGATCGACATCCAGATGATGAGCGTGTGCGTGAAGAGCGCAAAGCGGCACGCCCACACGCGCGGGTCCTTGCCGAAAACCGGCTCCCCCAGCCAGTCCGTCTGCCACTGCAGGCTGCGCCGGATCTCGAAGTACGTCGCCGCGGTCGCGATGGCGATGGTCGCGATCGTGATCGTCCGCACCAGCCTCTGGCGCTGCGGCGCGCCGATCCGCACATAGACCAGCGTCGCGACGAGCAAGCACCAGAGCACGATGTCGTCCAGGGCGCTGGCGATCACCATGTCGATGGGCGGTCCCTTGCCGCTCGCGGCCTCCTCGTACTCCAGGTACGTGCCCCAGCCGCTCATCGCGAGCAGCGCGAGCATCCCGATCAGGCACCACGAGGTTCGCCGTCGCAGCACACGGGCGCGCTCGAACTCGAACGCCGCCCAGTAGGCCGCGTCGTGCAGTTTGCGTTCCCGCTGTCCCGAGCCTGCCGGCTTCACGCCGGAAGGGTAACCGGCTCGAACGCGGCTTCCGGCGCCCCCGTCGGGTATCCGCCTCCGGACCGCAGGCGGTCACCGAGGATCGGCGGGCCGAGCCTGCCGGCTCACCCGCGTCGCGCCCCGAGAACTCCCGGAGCGCTCAGCGAGCGCCGCCCGGGGGAGTCACCCCGGCGCCCCCGCCCGCCCCGGCGGGCGCACTTGCCGGCGCCCGCTTGACGCTGATCCCAACCTTGACGATCCCCGCGGCGTCGCACGCGCTGTGCGCCCGCACGACGTCCCGGTACGGCACCGCCCCCGCCGCCCGGATGACCACTTCCATCTCGCTGGTCTCCTTGCTCTGCGGGAAGGTCGCCACGCGGTCCAGAAACGCCTGCAGCGGCGCTTCCTTGAGGTCCAGCACCGTCACGATCGTCTGACCGTTGCGGTCGACGTCCAACTGGACATCCAGGCGCGTGGGCGGCAGGGCCAGCGGATCGTTGGGCTTGTTGGTCGCCGTGCCCCGGCCCGCTTCGAACGGGATCGCCGCGCGCAGGAACCACTCATCGCCCATGAACGCGGCGGACGCCATGAAGAAAATGAGAATGACCATGACCACGTCGACCATCGGGGTCATGTTGGGCCCGAAGTGCAGGGAGTAGTTGTGCAGCGCGTCGCGCCGCGCAAGGGCCTTGCTCCTGCGTCGGGTGTGCGCGGCGCTCATGGGGTTTTCTCCGCCGCCAGGCGCACGCTGCGCGCCCCGGCGTTGCCGCACGCGCGGAGCACCGGCTCGACCGCCGCGAAACTCAGGTCGCGGTCGGCGCGAATCTGGATCGACGCCTGCAGGTCGGTCGCGAGTTTGGCCCGCACGGCGCTCTCCAGGTCCTTGCTGCCCTGGAGCGTCTTGCCGTCGACCTCGACCTCCACGCCGATGGCCGCGAACCCGCCCTCGCGGGGCGACGCGGCGTCGGTCACGATCGGCCCAGACGGCAGCGCCGTGACCGTGACGACCAGGATGGTCGCGGCCTGTTCTTCGTGCCCGCGCGCCGATTCCGGCAAACGCACCGCCGCCCCGCGATCGCTCGCCAGTTTTCCTACCAGCAGGAAGAAAATGATCAGGCACATCACCACGTCGATCAGCGGCGTGGCGTTCACGCCCTGATGCACCGCGTGCTGGCCTGTGAGCATCCGTCTGCGCATCGTCTTGCGGGTCTCCGGTTCGGCGTCGGACTCTCAGCGGGGCCCGCCGGGCGTCGGCGCGGGGGCCGCCGGGCCGGTGCGGGGCGCGGCGTTCACCCCCGCCGGCGATCCACCCAACCGCACGCGCGCCTCACGCGGGAGCATCTCCACCAGTTCGCCTGCGACCACCAGCGCCCGCGTGCACAGCCGATCGATGAACGTGCGATAGAACCCGTACACGCTCAGGCATGGCACCGCCAGCAGCAGACCCAGCAGCGTGTGGAACAGCGCCTTGGCGATACCGCCCGAGAGGGTCGCCGGCGACGCCTGCCCCTGCGCCGACTGCAGCGCCGCAAACGCCAGGATCATGCCCCACACCGTGCCCGCCAAGCCCAGGAGCGGCCCGAGATTGCCGAGCACGTTCAACGGCTCGACCTTGCGGAACCAGCGCGAAACTTCCTCGCTCGCCGCCATTTCCGCCGCGTCACGCACCGCGTCTTTGTCATCCGCCGCGACGTTGAGCCCGGCCCGGACCGCCTTGCTCACAATCGCGCTGTCCTCCTCGACGAACTGGCGCAGATCGCCCCAGCGTTGCCCCTTGATGCACGTCAGGATGATCTTCTCCGATTCCTCGGGGGCGACGTTGCTGCGTCGCACCTCGAGGATCACCATGAAGATGATCGTCCAACCCGCGAGGCTGCCGGCGATCAGCAGCACCGTAAAGAGGTCGAACGACTCCTTGAAGAGCGACATGAGGGAAATGTCCCCGCCGCTCGGCGCGGCCGGGGCGTTAGCCGCCGGCGGCACGGTGGCCGGAGTCGCCGCCGCACCCGTGTTCGTCGGGTTTGCCGGCGTCTGTGCGAGGACTTTGGCCGCGGAGTACGTGCCCAGCACGAGCACCAGGGTCAGCAGTGCCGGTCGCAGGAGAGACCTCCAAGCGCCGGTCCGCCGAACTGTCTGCTGGGACGTGAGTTGCAAAGGACGCGGGTGCTCGGTCGGAACCCCCATCGTCTGGTCGATCGATCCCTGATGTGCGGGCGAGGCAGCGTCCGTGTCACAGCCGTGTGGCATCGATGGCTCCAATAGGTCGAGCAGTGTACCGATCTGTCGGGACCCGGGTCCGGGGTGGCGTGTTTGTGCCAGCCGTTCGCGCCCAAGGGGCGTGGCCCGCCGGGCCCGTCGTTCGCGCCCGCCCCTCAACGCGGTGCCCATGCACCGGCCCGACTGTCCACCCCGGGTTCCCCACGATGCAAGTTGGATTCCCGGGTCAACCCCGAGTTCCCGGCGACGGCGTTTGAGGCCGCCACCCGGGCGGTGGTCCGGGTTTCCGGTACGATGTGATGGTGCGGGGTGTTGCGAGTTGACCGATTGCCGCAATCCCGCCGCTGTCCCGGCGTTCTGCCGGTACACCGTTGCGAAGCACCTTCCGTCTACCGCTCGTGGAGAGGCCCTTATGAAACTGCGCTTGATCCGATCGCTCACGCTCCTGGCGCCGCTGGCGCTGGCGACCACGCTGACCTCAACAACGCTTCTGGCCCAGCCTGCCGCCGGCGGCGGCAGGGGAGGCCAGGGCGCCCAGTCCAACGAACAGCCCGCTCCCGGCGCAGGGCAGGGCGAGCGCCGGCGCAGGCCCGGGCGAGCCGGCGGCGGTCCGGGCGGGTTCATGGGCCGGATGGAGCAGCTGTTCGATCCCTCCGTCACCTCCGACGACATCAAGACGTGGAAGTCGCGACTGAAACTGACCGACGACCAGTCCACCACAGTCGAGGCGCTCTTCGAGGCGTACCAGGTGCAGTTCGCCGCCGACGCGAAGGCCGCCCGCGAGAAGGTCGACGCCCTGCGCGAGGAGGCCCGGGAAGCCCAGGACCCTTCGATGTTCGAGGACATCATGAAGGAGCGCCAGGCGTTCCAGAAGAAACGCGACGAGATGGAGAAGTCGCTCTTTGGCGACGTCAAAGCGGTCCTCAACGAGCAGCAACTGGCCGAGTGGCCGCGCATCGAGCGCGACCGGCGGCGTGAGCAGACGCTCGGCAACGGGCTGATCGCGGGCGAGCGCATCGACGTGGCGCAACTCGTGTCCGAACTCAACCTGACGCCCGAGCAGCTCGCGCCCATCAGCCCGATCCTGGATCAGTACAAGGACGAACTCGACCGCGAACTCATCATCCGCAATCAGTACTACGAGCAGGCGCAGGGCCGCATGCGCGACTTCATGCGGGCCGCGATGACCGAAGACGGCGGCGACAACACCGAGCTCGAAAAACTCATCAAGGACGGACGCGAAGCGGGCATGCGCGTGCGCGACGTCAACCGCAAGTTCATCCGCCAGATCGAGCCGATGCTCCCCGACGCCCAGCGGGCCAAGTTCGAAGAGGAGGTGAAGCGTCAGAGCTACCCGATGGTCTACCGCCCGACCTACGCCGGGCGGGTGCTCGACGCCGCCGACAAGTTCGAGGACCTCACCGCCGACCAGCGCTCCGCGCTGTCGGGCATCCGCGAGACCTACACCCGCGACCTCTCGGCCCTTCAGGTCAAAATGGAGAAAGCCGTCGAGGATCAGCAGGCCAGTTTCTCGCTCCAGAGCATGCGGCGCGGCCCCTTCGGCATGATGGACGGCGCCATGAGCGACCTCGACCGTCAGCGCCGCGAACTCGACGACGCCACCGCCGACAAGATCAAGGCCCTCCTGACCCCCGAGCAGGCGAGCAAACTCCCCGAACGTCGCGGCTTCGGCGGGGGCGACGGCGGCAACGGCGACCGGCCCCGGATGCGTGACGGCGGCAACGATTCCGCGCCCGGCCAGCAGGGCGACCGGCCGCGCCGGCGTCAGCGACAGGCGCCCGACCAGCCGGCCTGAGCCGGTCGGTTGGAGATTCGGTCACCCAAGGCATCCCTGCGCGAACTTCACCCTCGCCCGCTTTCGGGCGGGGGTGTTTTCTTGAGCATGACCCGACAAAATGAAGGCGGCGTGACGGAAAGCGTGCCCCGGTGCGTCCGGAATGAGACTCGTGCGGTGCCCCGAAGAGGAGACCTCCATGCGACCGAATCCGCTCCGTCCGCGCACTTTCCCGAATGTCCTTCTCGGTCTGGTCGCAGCGGCCCTGGCCGGTTTTCCCGGTGCGCAAGCCGCGCTGGCGCAGCCGCAAGTGCGGACGCTCTCGGTCGGCGGCGGCGCCGGCCGGGCGTTTCCCAGTGTGCGGCTCACCAAGGAGGACTTCAGTTGCATCAGCGGCCTCCTTTCGCTGACCCAGGACCAGCGCGCCGCCGCGGAGTCCCTCTTCGACGCTTACATCACCGAGTGCCGCGCCGTCTCGAAGCAGTCGCGCGAGGCGATCCGGTTCGACCATAACGACATGCGGCAGGAGGACATCCAGGAGCAGGTCGAAGCGATGGTCAAGCAGGCGGGCGAGCGGGCCGCCAAACTCGACGCGCTCCGGCAGCAGTTCTACGCCGACGTGAAGTCGCTCCTCACCCCCGAACAGATCGGGAAGTTCGACGCCGTCGAACGATTCGATCGGCGCCGCGAACTGCTCCCGCGCGGCGTGCTCGCGGGAGAGAATATCGATCTGACGCGCCTGGCATCGGATGCACTCGACGGCCGCAAGCCCTCCGCCGATCTGGCCCAGGCTCTTGCGGCGTACGAGTCGGAACTCGATGCCGCTCTCCGGGCCCGTGAACAGGCCCGTGAAGCGCAGGACGCTCGCGCCGATCGCGCCGGGGCTCCCGACGACCTGCAGGGCGTGCAAGCGCTCATGGATGCGCACCGCAAGCTCGGCATCCCCGTGCGCGACCTGAACCAGCGCCACGCGAGGATCATCGCACCGCTGATGCCCGGCGACGCCCGCGAGCGCTTCGAAAAAGCGGTCAGGGAGCGAACCTATCCGCGCATTTTCAAGCCCAGCACCGCGGAACGCGCCCTGAACGCGGCGGGGGGCTTCGCCGACCTCACCGCCGAACAGCGGACCAAGATCGACGAGATCCGATCACGCTACGGATCGCAGGCCTCGGCGCTCAATATGAAGTGGGCCGCGGCGGTAGATTCCGCCGAGAAGGACGGCGGGGGCGGGATGAACTTTGGCAACTTCATCACGCTCGGCGGCGATGACGCGGGCAACACCCCGGCGCACGTCGAACTCGGACGCCAGCGTTCGGCGCTCGACCGCTCCTTGATGGACGAACTCAAGTCCGTGCTCAACGAAGACCAGCGGGCGCGGCTGCCCAAGCCCAGCCGCCCGGACAGCGGCGGGGGCCAGTTTTTCTTCGCGGGCGACGAGGCGTCCGACGACGACGCCCCCGGGGGGGTCATCATTCGTCACGTCGAGGTGACGTCCGACGGCGAGACGGGGGACAACGTGGTCTTCATCGATCACCGCGAAGGCGGCACCGAGGGCGACGAGCCCCGCCCCGGCACCCCCACCCCGGCCAAGCCCGATCCGAACAAGAAATGAAACCTCACGCCGGCCGTGCAATCCCGGGCCGGATGCGGCGTTCTCCTTGAGAGCACTCCACAGAGGGCCCGGGTGCCACATCAGCACCCGGGCTTTCAAAGCGCGCACGCGCCGCTGGTCGATCTGCTTTTATCCGAAGCCCCCCGGGGGTTCCGGCGAGGAATCCGGTGCCATGTCCACACTCGCGGAGATGAGCCGGTAGCATTGCAAGCATGACCGCGGCTCCCACGACCACAACCCCGGCAACACAATCGCCCGGCGCCGCGCCGACGTCGATCAAGGTCGACCCGCGCGCGGCCGCGCTGGTCACCGCCGAAGCCGCGGTCCGCCTCCGCGCCGTGCCTTTCGGGTTCGAGCGACCGGACGACCCCTCCTCCCGCCTGCTGATCGCGATGGTGGACACCTCCGACCTGGCCGCGGCGGACGAAGTGGCGCTGCTCGCCGGGCTGCCGGTGAAGCGACAGGGCGTCTCGCCGAATGACTTCGACCAACTGCTCCGCAGCGCGTTCGGCGCGACCGCGGCGCAGATGGCGATGCGCCTTGCCGGCGGCGCCGAGGCGCCCGACCAGGATGCGCTCGCCAACCTCGAGGCCGTCGACGCCGCCGACGTGCAGCGGATGGCCGAGCAGCCCACGCTCATCAACCTCGTGAACCTGATCATCCTCGAGGCGATCAAGGAGCGGGCGAGCGATATCCACGTCGAGCCCTTCGAGCGGGCGCTGAGCGTCAAGTACCGCATCGACGGTTCGCTGCGCCCGCAGACGAGCCCGCCCAAGCACCTGCAGGCCGCGATCACCAGCCGCGTGAAGATCATGGCGGGCATGAACATCGCCGAGCGCTACGTGCCGCAGGACGGGCACATCACGCTCCGGTTCGAGGGGCGCAAGGTCGACATCCGCGTGTCGACGGTGCCGACGATCTACGGCGAGTCGGTGGTCATGCGCATCCTCGACAAGGAAGCGATGAACCTCACGCTCGAGTCGGTCGGGCTCCGCGCCGAGGACCGGGCGAAGGTCGAGCGGTTCATCGATCTGCCGCACGGCATGGTGCTGGTCACCGGCCCCACGGGCTCGGGCAAGACGACGACGCTCTACGCCGCGCTCTCGAAACTCTACGACCCGTCGCTCAAGATCATCACGATCGAGGACCCGGTCGAGTACGAACTCAACGGCGTCAACCAGATCCCGGTGAACCCCGACCGGGGGCTGACGTTCGCCAGCGGGCTGCGCTCGATCCTGCGCCAGGACCCCGACGTGGTCATGGTCGGCGAGATCCGCGACTCGGAGACCGCGGACATCGCCGTGCGCGCCGCGCTCACGGGCCACCTCATCTTCTCGACGCTGCACACCAACGACGCGGTCTCGGCCGTCGGGCGTCTGCTCGACATGGACGTGGAGCCGTTCCTGGTGGCGAGCGTGCTCGAGGGCATTTTGGCGCAGCGCCTGGGCCGGCGCGTCTGCCGGCACTGCCGGGCGCCGCAGCCGATCCCCGAGACGCTGCTGCACCGACTCACCGAACGCGAGCGGGCGATGTTCCCCGGACTGCAGCAGCAGGTCGGACGTGGGTGCGAGGTCTGCAACAACTCGGGCTACAAGGGGCGCATGGGCTTCTTCGAGGTCGTTTCGGTCTCGGGCCCGATGCGTCAGGCGATCACGGACGGACGGACGAGTTCGCGCGAACTGTTGGCGACGCTGCAGGGGCACGTCACCATGCGGATGGACGGCGTCATCAAGGCCGCGGCGGGCGAGACCACGCTCGACGAGGTGCTGCGCTCGACGCAGGACGTCGAAGCATCCTGACGCGAGCGCTGCCGCACGGTTCGCGCGGGTTGAGGAACGGCTGATGACGGATCAACAAGCGTAGGAGACGCTCGGTATTCCGGGCCGCATACGGATGGCGCTCTTCGAATATGAACAACTCGGTTCGGCGGGCGGCACGCTGGTGATCGAGGCCCCCGATCGCCAGGAGGCCCTGCGCGCGCTGCGCCAACGCGGCGTGACGCCCCGGCGTCTTGAAGAACTCGACGAGCGCCGATCGCGCGGTCGCGCCCCGGAAGCCGCCGCGCAAGGCGCCGCGCCCGTGGCGCCGACCCGACCGCGTGAAGCCGCCAAGGCCGGAGCGTCCTCGGGCCACCCGCGCGTCTCCCGCGCCGACATGGCCGGCATCGTGCGTGACCTCGCCATCTCGCTAGGCGCCGGGCTCACGCTCGTGCAGGCGATGCGGGTCATCCAGCGCCAGTCGCGCAGCCCCGGCATCCGCGCCATGCTCGCGCACGTGAGCGATCAGGTGGAGCAGGGGCGCAGTTTCGCCGACGCCGCGGCCAGTTGGGGGCGGCCCTTCGATGAGATGCTCGTGGGCCTTCTCCGCGCCGGCGAGCAGAGCGGGCGCCTGGTGGAAGTGCTGCGACAGGCGGCGACGCTCCTGGAACGTGACCAGAAGATGCGCCGCAGTCTGGCGATGGGGATGGTGTACCCGGCGGTGCTGGCGGTGCTCATCGCCGGCGCGGTGACGGTCGTGGTGACCTTCGTCGTGCCGCGACTGCTCAAGCCGCTCGCCGGGCGCATGAGCGTCGCGGACCTGCCCTGGCCGACGCGGGTGGTGCTCTTCACCACGGACTTCTTCGCCGCGAACTGGTTCTACATCCTGCTGGCGCTCGGCGCGGCCGTCGTCATCGGGCGGCAGGCGCTCGCGCAGCCCGACACGCGCCTCTCGATCGACCGCTTCCTGTTGCGAGTTCCCGCCATCGGCCGCCTGAGCAAGGACGTGGCCGTCGCGCGGTTCGCGCGGACCATGTGCACGCTCGTCGGCGCCGGTCTGCCGGTGTTGACCGCCATCCGCGGCGCGCGGGGCGTGGTGGGCAACCGGGCCGTGCAACACGCCCTCGACGACGTCGCCGAGGCCGTGCAGGCCGGCAAGACCATCGCCGAGCCGATGGAGCGAGCCGAGAACGGCGCGATTTTCCCGCCGCTGCTCACGCAGATCGTCGGCGTCGGCGAGCGCACCGGCCGCTTGCCGGAGATGCTCGAACGCGCCGCGGATCTCTACGAAGACCGCACCGAAACCTCCATCAAGATCGTCACGACGCTCGTGCCCCCCGTGCTGGTCATCCTCGCGGCGATCGTTGTCGGCTTCGTCATGGCCGGCGTGCTGCTCGCGGCGCTCGAGGTCCAGAACGCCATCGGCTGACCCGCCCCCCTCCGGTCTCTTCCCCAGTGTTCCCGTTCGTGTCCCAGGAGATGTTCATGATCCGCCCAACCCCGAAACGCCGCAACACCACCCGCCGCACGCGGGCCCGCGGCTTCACGCTTGTCGAGATCATCGTCGTCGTCATCATCATCGGCGTGCTCGCGACGCTCATCGCCCCGCGCATCTTCCGGCGCGTGAGCGAGAGCAAGCAGAGCGTCGCCGCGGCCAACGCCGCCAGTCTCGCCACCGCCGTGAAGACGATGATGGCCGACTGCGGCTGGAGCAAGATCCCCGACAGCATCACGATCGACGCCCTGTGGGAGAAGCCCTCGGAGGCGACGGGCTGGAAGGGCCCGTACATCGAGAACGCAGACGCGCTCAAGGACCCCTGGGGCAACAAGTTCCGCCTCGAAGTGCCGGGACAGAAGAACATCGATTTCGACGTCGTTTCCCTCGGCATGGACAACCAGGCCGGGGGCGAGGACGAGAACGCCGACATCCGCAAGCCCTGACCCCCGTGGACCGCTCTCATCAGGTTGAACCCCGTGCCCGCCCGCGCCGCATCCACCCCGAAGTTCGCCGGACTGAGCAGGCCCGGGCGCGGCGGCCGCGCCGCGTTCACGCTCGTTGAACTGGTCGTAGTTATGATCGTGCTGACGGTGACGGTGGGGCTTCTCTCGCCGCGCCTGTTCGGCAACAACTCGCGCCGGGCCCAGAGCGAAGCCGAGGCCGTGCGCGCGCTGGTCACCTCGCTGGCCGAGCAACTGGCCGATCCGGGAGTGATCGCGGAGTCGCCCGCGCGCGTGCTCCAGTATGCCGCGGCGTCGGAGACGGGGTCGTACCCGGAGTTTCGCTTGGCGCGGCGCGTGCAGGGGGCCAAGAAGGGGGACTGGACCGACGAGCAGGAGCGGCTCTATCCGCCGGTCGTGCTCGAGTCGGCCCGCGTGGTGCAGGTGGTGCTCGACGGGCGCGTGCAGCCGGTGAACGCCGACCAGCCGTGGCGTATCGAGTTCACCAGCGCCGGCGTGCGCCCGGCGCTGTCAATCCTGCTGGCGACCAGGGATTCCTCGGAGGCCGCGACGACCGAGACGTGGCAGGTTGACCTGATCCCCACGCGGACGGAGGCGGCGCTGCGGACGCTTGCGCCCGGGACCACTTCGGTGGCGCCGCTCGCGCCCGACGCGATCGACCTCGACCTGACGGGCGGAGGGGAAACGCCGTGGTGACCTTCCCCCACAGGCCGGTCCGGCGCGGATTCGCGCTCATCGACGTGGTCGTCGCGGGGATCATCCTCGCCGTGGCGCTCGGTGCGCTCGTTTCGCTCTCCGGGCGTGCCGTGCGGTCGGCGCAGCAGTCGGAGGAACTCGCGACCGCGGCGATGCTCGCCGACGAACAGCTTCAACTCGTGCTCTCGCGCGGTGCCGACGATTATGCGAAGCAGTTCCCGGTCGAGGGCGCGTGCGACGAGCCGTTCGCCGCGTATACGTACCGGCTCGAGTTTTCCGGCGGGGCCTCGGCGGGCGAGCCGTACACGGTGCGGGCGACGATCTTCTGGGGCGCGCCGGCGAAGCTCGCGACTTCCACGGGCCCCGGCGGCGACGCACGCTCGCTGAGCATCGAAACGCTCATCGCGCCGCGCCAGATCGGCGCCGACGTCGAGGCGTACCCGTCGCGCCGCCCGGAGCAGCCGCTTCAGCGGGGTGCACAGTGATCAACGGCACTGGCGATCGGCGCGTGTCGCGTGCGTTCACACTCATCGAACTGATCGTGGCGCTCACGATCGTCGTGATGGCCGTCGCGGCGACCGGGCTGGCGATCTCCAACGCGGTGCGTGCCCGCGATTCGATCAAGGGTCGCGTCGAAGCCTTCACGCGGGCCGAGACCGCCGCGAACCTCATCGCCGCCGACCTCCTGAACGTGGCCCGTGACAGCGACCCGGCGTTCACGCTCGTTCGCATCATCCCGAGCCCCGCGGGCGCGCCGTCTGAACGCGACGAACTGCTCGTGCTCGCGAATATCCCGCGTGCCACGCGCTCGCTCGACGAGCAGGGCGAGAGCCCGGTCGCTGAGGTGCAGTACCGGATTGTGCAGGAGGCAGCGGGCGGCGCGTTGAAACTCTGGCGGCGCGTCGACGCCGGGCCGGATGACGTCGTCGAGGGCGGCGGCGTCGCCGCCCCGGTCGTCGAGGGTGTCGCCTCCCTCTCCTGTCAGGCGACCGACGCCGAGGGTGACGCGGGCGAGTGGTTCGACGACTGGGACTCGGACTACGACGGTGTGCCGACGCTCGTGCGCATCACCGTCACGGCAACGGATGCCTCCGGGAGATACGAAAAGACCGTGCGCCGAACCGTCGCGATCGACCGGACTCCGCTCATCGGGTCCTCGATCCTGGATGCCGACGACGAAGCCGGTTCGAGCGGCAACAACGCCAATGGCTCGACGACCGGCGGCAACTCAAACAACGCCGGCAACTCGGGCACGAGTGGATCGGGCTCGAGCGGGTCGGGCTCGGGCGGTTCCGGCTCCGGCGCCGGAACCGGTGGCGGGCCCACGCGCCCGGGCGGCGGCCGGGGCAACGGTCCGGGCGCAGGCGGCGGGCGCCCAGGCGGCGGCGGGGGATCGGGCGCGGGAGGTTCGGGTGCGGGTGGGCCGGGCGCCGGCGGCGGACGAGGCCCCGGCGGGGGAGGCGGTGGGGGGGGTGGGGGTAGGGGTGGCGGCGGAGGGGGTGCACGCCCTTGAAACGCCGCGGCTTCGCCACTTTCATGGTTCTCTGGGCGGTCGTGCTCGTCGCCATCGTCCTGGGCGCGATCCAGGTCTATGCCCTGCGCCAGAGCGTCGATGCGCGTCGCCAGGTCGCACGCGTCCGCGCTCTTTGGGCCGCCCGCGCGGGCGTCGAGGCCCAGGTCGCGGCTCTGACCGCCGCGACACTCTCGCCCGATGCGCAATCACCCCTGACGGTGCAGTCCGACCTCGAAGCCGCGGCCTCCGGCGAACTACAACTGGCCCGTTACGACATCCAGCACGAAGTGCCCACCGGCCGGCTTCCCGGCCCCGCCGACGCGCACGCGAAGATCAACATCAACACCGCGACCCGCGAGGACCTGCTCCTGCTTCCCGACATGGACGAGTCCATCGCCGACGCGATCCTCGACTGGATCGACCGCGACGACGACACGCGCGAGTTCGGCGCCGAGAGCGGCCAGTACCTCGGCATGCGCTACCCCTACCTGCCGCGCAACGCGCCGTTCCGATCCATCCAGGAGCTCGAACTGGTCGTCGGTGTGCGGCCTGAGTTCGTGCGGGGCGAAGACTGGAACCTCAACGGCGTGCTCGACCCGAACGAGGACGACGGCGACGCGTCGTGGCCCCCCGACAACGCCGACGGCAAACTCGACGCGGGCTGGTCCGGGTGGCTCACCGCCGAGAGCGAGTCGGGCCCGGGGTGGGCCCTCTCAGGGCAGCCGCGTCTGGACCTGACCAGCGCCAACGAGACCGACCTTCAGAATCGCCTGGGTGTCGACGCGTCGCAGGCGCAGGCAATCCTGCAGGCGGTGCAGGTCAACACCGAACTGACCCTGAAAGACTTCATCGCCACGAGCCTGGGGGATCTGGCCGTCGGCGCCACGGGCGGCGCCAGCGCGACGCTCCTGTCGGGTCAATCCGCGGTCCCGGATCTGACGCGCGATC
>ERZ795060.3023-NODE-3023-length-16053-cov-4.552132_pt1 | contig 16053 bp, 9 predicted proteins | sample MGYA00375144_ERZ795060 | MGnify/ENA primary metagenome ERZ795060 (study PRJEB30189, sample SAMN05720157) | activated sludge metagenome | isolation source: anaerobic digester from wastewater treatment plant | place: Japan | collected 2015-05-15 ...
TCGTCCCCTTCGCGATGATGGCGTCGGCCAAGGACGAGTTCGGCTACGAGATGGTCCAGAAGAGCAAGCAGTCGATGTCGAGCCCGATGGGCGAACAGGAGTTCACCGTCCCGCCGACAACCTTCGGCATGGTCACGAAGATCGACCGCGTCGACGACAAGGGTGCCGAGTGGACCTCGGAGTTCGTCAAGATCGACATGGGCGAGGTCGAAGCGGGCAGCGATCCGCAGATGGCCGAGATGATCAAGGCGACCATGAGCGAAGTGCTCGGGATGAAGATCAAGTCCTCGGCGCTGCCCAGCGGCGAGGTCGTCAAGGTCACCTACGAGTCCCCGGCCAAGCTCCCCGCGGACGCCGCGTCCATGACCGAGAGCGCCGGCGAGGAACTCTCCCGCAACATGACCCCGTGCTTGCCGGACAAGGCCGTGGGCGTGGGCGGCAAGTGGAAGGTGCATCGCAAGATGAAGAGCGGCGGCATGGTGTTGACCCAGACCGAGACCTACACGGTCAAGTCGATCGACGGCGACAAGGTGTCCCTCTCCTTCGAAGGCACGCAGAACGCCGAGAAGCAGCAGATCGACATGGGCGCCCAGGCCGCGACGATGGAGCTCTGGGTCGATTCTCACAACGGCACCATGAGCGGGACATGGGACCTCGACCTCAAGCGCCCGGCGCCGACGAGCGCGACGGTGAAGATGAACGCCGAGACCAAACTCTCCATGAAGGGCGCCCAGGAGATGCCGATGGGACAGAAGGTCGCGATGGAAGCAACCATGAGCATCAAGCCCAAGGAGGCCGTGATGCCCAAGTCCGGCGCCGAGAACAAGGACAGCGCTCCGACAGACACGTCATCCAAGGAATCCCGGCCCAAGTTCAAGTAACCCCGCACCAAACCCCGGGCGGGCGCCGAGTTTTGGCCCCGGCCGCCCCGATTGGCCGATGACTCTCCAGAGCCCCTGAACCGGGTAGAGTTCCCGGGCGGGGGCTTTGTTATTCAGGTCCCGGGCGCGACGCACCCACGGTGCTTCGGGGCCGCGACGCACCGGAGGGCGGCCATGCGCTCAGTGGCGATCATCGGCGGGGGTTTCAGCGGCACGATGGTCTCCGTACACCTGCTGCGACGTGCGCTGCGGGGCCAGTCGTCGGTCGATCACGTTCTGCTCTTCGAACGCTCCAACCGGATCGCGGGCGGGGTCGCCTACGGCACCGACGACCCGCGCCACCTGCTCAACGTCCCCGCCGGGCGCATGAGCGCCTTCGAGGACGACCCCGACAACTTCCTGCGCTGGCTCCGCACGCGCGATCCGCGCGCTTCCGGCGGCTCGTTCATCCCCCGAAAGACCTACGGCGAGTACATCGCGACGCTCTTCCGCGACACGCTCGCCGCCGCATCGAGCGCCCAGGTCGCTACGTCCGTCGATCGCGTGCGCGATGAGGTCGTGCGGGTCGAGCCGGGCGCCGCGGAGCGATGGCGCGTGGTGACGCGCGCCGGCACGAGCCACGAGGTCTCGAGCGTGCTGCTGGCGATCGGGCACTTTGCTCCTCCGCCGCTGGGGAACGACGACGCGACCAGGGCTTTCGAGGCCGGCCCGCTCTTTGCCCGCAACGCCTGGTCCCCCGAGGCGCTCGACGTCGCCCCCGACCGCGACGTGCTGCTCGTGGGCACCGGTCTGACGATGTTCGACCTGGCGCTGAGCCTGCATGGACGCGGGCACAGGGGAACGGTCTGGGCGATCTCCCGGCGCGGCCTGCTCGCACAGGCCCACCGCGTCTCCAGCACGCCCCCGCGTCCTTACCCGAGGCCCCGGACCCTCGACTTGTGGCCCGCGACGGCGCTGGGTTATCTCCGGGGCCTGAGGCGCGAGGTGGAACTCGGCGCCGACCAGGGCATCGACTGGCGCGAGGTCGTCACGTCCATCCGGCACGACACGCCCGCGATGTGGGCCCGCCTCAGCCCCCGCGAGCGCGCACGATTCCTGCGCCACGTCCGACCGTTCTGGGAGACCCACAGACACCGCGCCTCGCCGGAGACCGCCGCCGTTGTCGACGCCATGACCGGCTCGGGCGCCCTGCGCGTGCTCGCGGGGCGGATCGTGTCGATGCGCGAGGAACGCGTCGGCGCCGAGGCCTGCGCGGTCGTGACGGTCCGCGAACGCGCGACCGGCGCCGCCCGAGAGATCCGCTGCGCCAAGGTCATCAACTGCACCGGGCCCGACACCGACCTCACGCGCGTGCAGGACCCGCTCGTCCAGCACCTGCGCTGGTCCGGGCTCATCCGGCCCGACGAACTGGGGCTGGGCCTCGACTCCGACGACTCCGGGTGCGTCATCGACGCGCGCGGGCAGGCCCAGCCGGGGCTCTACCTCGTCGGCCCCCTGCGCAAGGGCAAACTCTGGGAGAACACCGCCGTGCCCGAACTCCGCAACGAGGTCGAGCGCATGGCGACCACGCTCAGCGGCGTGGTGGTGAGGACGCCCGGCGCTCGGGCGCGAGTCTGAAGCCGCCGCGATCCGCCGTCACGCGACTGGTCCCGCGCGCCGCCGCTACCATCGCGCACCATGAAGTCTTGGCGTGCATTTCTTGAGACCGTGAACCTCCTCGCCCTGGCGATCTGGCTCGGCACGGTCGTCGTCGCGCCCGTCTGCGTCGTCCGCGTCTTCATGACCATGGAGAAACTCTCGCCGCGGCTGGACGCCTACGCCAACTACGGCGGCGAGCACTGGCGCCTGGCCGCCGGGCAGGTCGGCAACGGCGTCTTCCTCATCACCGACATCATGCAGTTCGTCTCGGCGTTGCTCGCGGGCCTCTCGTTCGCCGGGCTGTTGGTGATCCGGGCCGCCGACCCGCGTCGCCGCTCGACGTGGGTCCGGGGCCTGGGGCTGTCGGTCGCCATGGCCTCGCTCATGGGCATGATGCTCATCGTGGTTCCCTCGCTCAACGCGCGTTTCAAGAAGTACTGGGACGCCGCGGCCGCCGGAAAGACCGAGGTCGCCCAGCACTGGCAGGCCGAGGCCGCCAAGCTCCACCCCACCTCCGAGAAACTCGTCGGGCTCACGGTCGTAGCGGTGCTGGCTTCGCTCACGGCCGGGGCGTGGTCGCTGGCCAAGAGCGCCGGGGGCGCCGGCGACGACCGCGCCGACATGTTCCAGGGTCGCGACGGTTCGACCCCGGGCTCGGGCGGGGCTTATCCGGAGCCCGCGCTGCTGCGCCGGAAGGCCCGTCCGTGAAGCGCACCCGCCCGGGCACAAAGCCCGCGCGTCGCCCCCGCGGCGCGCCCCCGAGCGACCCCACGCCCGCGGAGCGCGCCAGGGCAAGCGCCCTGTTCGAAGCGCTCGCGAAGGCGTACCCGGATGCACACTGCGAACTGGAGTTCTCGAGTCCGCACGAGCTGCTCATCGCGACGATCCTGAGCGCGCAGGCGACCGATGTGAGCGTGAACAAGGCCACGCCCGCGCTCTTCCGGCGCTTCCCCACGCCCGCCGACTACGCCGGCGCGACGCCGCAGGAGATCGAGCCCTTCATCCGGACCATCGGCCTGTTCCGCAGCAAGGCGCGCGCGGTGCACGAGTCGATGAGATCCGTGGTCGAGAACTTCGGGGGCCGCGTGCCCCGGACCATGGACGAACTGCTCACGTTGCGGGGCGTGGCCAGGAAGACCGCCAACGTTGTCCTGAGCAATGCGTTCCACACGCACGAGGGGGTGGTCGTCGACACGCACGTGCAGCGCCTCTCCGTTCGCTTCGGGCTTTGTCGACCAGAGGACACGGTCGGCGCGATCGAGAGGCGGCTCATGGCGCTCTTCCCGCGCGAGCACTGGGGCCAACTCTCGCACCTGCTCATCTTCCATGGCCGGCGCGCCTGCAAGGCGCGCGGCGTGGCCTGCCCGCCCCACGAGATCTGCGCGCGGTTCGGCGATTGCTGCGAACTGCGCATCTCGGCGCCGACGAAACGCTCAACCCGAAGCAGCCCGGCGGCCAGAGCGGCACGGCCGCGCCCGCGGAAGGCCCCCGGCACCCGACGCGGCGCAAACGGTTCGGAGTTTCAGGCCTGATCCGACGCCGGGTAGAGCCGGTGCACCCGCAGCCCCTGCGTCTCGTACACCGCGCGCCGGACCCAGATGCTGTCGGCGTGAATGTACGACGAGATGATCACGTCGCTGGCGCCCGTCTCCCCCGCCCGTCCCGGCGGAAGAATGGTCCATCCGAACAGGCTCTCGCCGTGGCGCGACGCGTCGTCGTCGGTGATGCCCACAACAGGGACCCGCGAGCGACCGATCACCGGCGCCAGTTCGAGCGTGTGACGGCCGGCCCCGTGCAGCACCACGCCCCGGCACCCCGCGGCGTGCAGTTGGTCCAGCAGCGCGCGCAGGTTCGACGCGGCCCGAGGCCCGAGGGAGCCGCTCCCCCCGGCGCTGACAAACTCCCCGCCGTCCCCCGGCTCGCCGGACGTGCTGAACGCCGGGGCCCGGTCGCCGCGCCAGAAACGCGCCGGGCTTGCCCCCGCCTCCGCGACCACCCGCTCGAACGCGTCGAGGTGGCGGTGGATGGAGAAGTGATCGCGCGTCGAGCGCCACGCGGCCGCGGCCAGCGCGTCGCGGTTGAGAGACAGGAACTTCTCGACGCCCTCCGCCATCGCGCTCCCGGCCCCGGCCTCGTCCATCTCGGACGCGGCGTCGACAAACACCGCCGACTCGCCGTCCTTGAGCCCCGAAGTCGCGCCCGAGTTGCGACACGTCAGGATCGGCACGCAACCCTGGGCCGCCGCCTCGATGCGCGAGATGCACAGACCCTCGTACCGCGACGCCAGCACGAACGCGTCGGCGCGCTGGTAGTGCGGCGTCAGTTCGTCGGGGCTCATCGGCGGCAGTCGGCGCAGCGAGCGCGCCGCGCCGGGCGAGCCCGGGTCGTCGCGCGCGAGCGATTCGGCGATGCGCGCGTCCAGGTCTTCCCGCGCCGAGCCGTCGCCGATGATCGTCAGTTCGTGCGTGACGCCGCGTTCGCGCAGCGCTTCGCTCAGGCTCACCAGCGCCAGGATGCGCTTCTGCTGGTGCTCGATGCGCCCGGTGTACAAAAGGCGCAGGGGCCGCACCTGCTCCCGCTCGCCCGGGCGTGAACCCGCAACGAACAGCGGCGGGCGCGCCGGGGGCATGCTCGAGGGCGCCGCCACGCCGTGCGGCACGGTGACGACGTCGTCGCGCCGGTGCGGGAACCGCCGGCGAAGCGCTTCGACGTACCGGTCGTCGATCGCCACAAACCGGGATATGACCGGCTCGTACCGCGTCAGCAGCGCCGTGTCGTAGTCCGAGTCCGTGTGCTGCCACGCCACGATCCGGAGCAGTTCCGGGTGTGTCACGCACAGCGCGGCCCCGATCGCGTACGAGTCCCCCAGGATGTTCGGCAGGTACGCCACCGGCCCTGCGCGGGAAATCAGCGCTAAACGCTCCACGAGGTCGCGGTAGAAGCGCAGCAGCGGCGAGAGATCCCCCGCCAGTTGGTGCATCGATGGCAACCCCGCCGGCACGTCGATCCGCTGCACCTGGGGGTCGAGCATGACCCGCGCCGGCGTGCCCCCCTCGCCGATCGGGTGGACCACGAGCGTCACGCTGTGCCCACGCTGCGCCAGCCCGTTGGCCAGGCGCACGCTCCACGTCGTCACCCCGCCCAGATCCAGGCCGTTGGGAAGCGAGATGACCACCGGCGACAGCACCGGCGGCGCGGGCGCGCGACGCGCCTGTTCGCTCCGCGGAAGCGCGGTCACAGCCGGGGGTAGGGGCGTCGACAATCGCGCCATGAACTGGTTGTCGGTCGGTACTTGTCCGGGCGGAGAGATTTTGATCCGCTTGCCGGAGTGGCGCCCGCGCCTCGAAACGCCGGGCCACGCTCCCTCCCACTTTCTCGCCCCCCAGACCGGGGTTGGACGATGCACAGTTCATGACGGAGCACGCCACGCCCTCGGCGAACGGTATCGGTTCGCGCCCGGGCGCCGGGGGCCACCCCTGCGCCGATGCGCTTGCGCCGGCTCACACCCTGGGCCCTCCCCGCGTGCTGCTGGTCCAGCACTCCAACGACGCCGACCATTTCCCGGGGGTGGTCGAAGCGCTCGCTGCGCTCGGCGTCCACGCGCAGCGTGTCAATCAGCACGCGGCGAACCGGCTGGCCACGATGCTCCGCGCCGAGCCGCGCGGAACGCGCCCCGAGCGTGTGGTCGTCGTCAAGGACACCCAGGGCTCGCTGTCGCTCTACGCCCTCCGCGCTGCACGCGAGGCCGGCGCGGCGACGGCGCTCCTGATGGACGGCATCCTGGAGTTCCGCAACACGTTCCAGAATCCCTGGACCGAACCGGACTTTCTCCGGCCCGCGCCGGCCGATGTGGTGCTGGCCGCCGGGCCGGACGATGCCGAGCGTCTGAAGTCCTGGGGCAACCAGGCGGTCGCCACCGGCCTGCCGCGCCTCGACGCCTGGGCGACAGCCCCGCGCGTTTCGCCCACCGCGCTCGGTTCAACCGGTCCCACGCGTGCCGGGCGTGTGATGATCGCCACGGCCAAACGCCCGGCCTTCTCGGACGCCGAATACGAGTTGCTCGTGCGCGTGCTCGGCACGCTCCGCGACACGCTCATGGCGCGCCTCGGCGCCGAAGGCCTCTGCTGGCGGCTGACCGACGGCCTGAGCGAGCGACTCGGCGTGCAGAACGACCCGCGACCGTTGGGCGAGTGCCTGAACAACTGCGCCGGCGTACTCACCTCGCCGTCGACATTGATCGTCGAGGCCATGCTCGCCGGGCTCCCCGTCGGCGTGATCTTCCCGTGGGAGAACGCGGAACTCTGGCCCGGGGCGCGATGGGTCTGGTCCGGCGCGGGTCCCCGTGCCTCGGAGGATCTCGAACTCATCGTGAGCCAGGTGCTGGCCGCGTCGCCCGACGCCGAGCACCGCCGGATCCTCGATCGATTGCACGCCGGCGCCCCGGGCGCGAACGCCGCGGAGAATGTCGCGCGGGCGCTGCGCGGCGTGCTCGAGGGCGAGATCCCCACCCGCCGGGCCCGCGGCCTGCCGATCCCCTCCCACGCGCTAAGCACTGCGAAACTGCCGGCGCACCGCCCGCGCTCTGTTTCAACCGGCGCCGGGGCCTCCCGGTCCGCGCGCCGCATCCGCGTGGTCAACATGGTCAACGTCGACGGCTCGCCCGTCGGCGGCGTGATGACCTGGGCCCTGCGCCTCGCCAGGTCGCTGCCCGCGCGCCGGCCCGAGTTCGATGTGCGCACGCTCGCTGTCGTCAACTTCGCCGACGCCCTGCACGCCCGCGGCTTTGACATCGACGACGGGCCCCGCGGAACCACCGACCTCTGCGTGCTCGACGACCTCATGGACACGCACGAGCGCCTGGAGCACCTGCGGCAATCGCTCCTGCGCCTCGACCCCGACATCATCCTGCCCAACTTCGCCGACCAGTGCTACATGGGCGCGATCCTCGCCCGCGCAGAACTCGAGAAGTCCCACCCGACGCGCATCGTCTCCATCGCCCACACCGACTCGGCCTATTACCAGGACCTCGCGAGCACCTACGACACCTTTGACGCGTGCGTGGGTGTGAGCGGCGCGTGCATGAACTGGGTGCGCCCGCTCGCCGCGGGCCGCCCGTGCCGCGAGATCCCGTACGGAATCCCGATCGCGCCGCGCCCGCGCGAGGCGTCCCTCGACGCGACGCGCCCGCTGCGCATCGCGTACATCGGGCGCATGGTCGAGGAGCAGAAGCGCGTCTCGCGCCTCTGGGAAGTCATCGAGGGCCTCGATGCGCTGCTCACCGGTGATCAGACGTTCGAGTTCCACCTCGTCGGCGACGGCCCCGACATGGACAAGGTCCTCGCCCGGGCAGGCGGGCTGCGGCTGCGCCATGGGCGGCTGGAAATCCACGGCCGGCGCGCCGTCGACTGGGTCGAACGCTTCACTCGCGGCATCGACGTGAGCGTGCTGGTGAGCAGTTACGAGGGCACGAGCGTCACCATGCTCGAGGCCATGGGCCAGGGCGTGCTCCCGTGCGTCACGAACGTCGGTTCGGGCGTCGAGCAGTTCGTTCGCGACGGCGAGAGCGGCATCGTCGTCGGCCTCGAGGAGATGGACCTCATGAGCCGGCGCCTGGCCGAACTCGTCCGGGACCGATCCCTGCTCCGGCGCCTGTCGCTGGGAGCCTACCACGCCGTCGCGCGCCCCGGCAGCCCGGTCACCCCCGACGCCCACGCCGATGCGTACGCCGATCTGTTCGAACAGGTCCTGGCTCTGCCGGCTTTCACGGGCGGGCACGCGGCGAGCGCCCTGCGCCCCATCGACACCTGGCGCTGGAGGAAGTACTGGTGCGACCGCCCCGCCCAGGCCCGCGACTGGTGTGCGCAGCAACTCAGCGCGCTCGGGTACGCGCCCGTCGAGACCGATCCGCCCGAGGCTCGGCTCGCGGCCCTGGTGCGCCGCCCGCGATCAACGCAGGAGCCAACGCCCGGCGTGGTCCTGACCGAGGTCGCCACGGCGTTCATCGAACCATCCACGTTCGCCGGCCTGCGCGAGGCGGGTATCGGCGTCGCCGTCGCGCCCCGCCTGGCTCAGGACGAACTCATCTGGCGCGTCGGGCGTGTCATCCGAGACGCGCTCCGCTCCGGCTCGCGCCGCATCGCGGTCTACGGCACCGGTCAGCACACACACCGCCTGCGCGTGCTCTTCGAGTACCAGCACGAGAATCTCCTGCTGGACAAGGGCGAGCCCGACCCGTTCGTCGCGTTCATCGACGACGCCGCTCCGCCGCTGAACGGCCGGAGCGTCGACCGGGCCGAGCGGCGCTTCGACCGCCCGATGCTCACGCTCGCGGACGCCGTCGAGCGCCTGAGCCCCGACACGATCCTGCTCTCCTCCGACGCGTTCGAACGCACCATGTGGGCCCGCACCGCCGACCTTCGCGCCCGCGGCGTGCGCGTGATCGCGCTCTACGGCAGCGACGCCGCTCCATCACCCGACGCCCCCCGGGCCGGGGCCCACGCTGCGCCCGTGCTCGCCCGATAGCCCGCCGACCAAGGACACGCCCATGACCAGCGCCCTCTCCACCCCGACCGCTGTCCGCGACCCCGGCGCCCCCGACCCCCTGGAGTTTGCGCGACTCGTGCAGCGCCTTGTCGCGATGGGCTCGACGCCGGTCGCCGCGATGGGGTCGGGCTCCTTCGTGCAGCGTCTGATGCCCACGACGTTCGCACCCGCGGGCACCCTCGTGGGGCTCATCGACGACCAGCCAGGCCGTGCGGGAAAGACCTGGGCCGGCCTCACGATCATGGATACGCCCGGCGCGCTGAGCAAGGGCGTCCGGGGCGTGATCATCGCGGCCTACGGGCGCGAGTTCGAACGACTCTGGGCCCGGCGCGGGCCGCTGCGTGAAGCCGGTGTCTCCATCCTCGCCTGTCCCTGCCCGTTCGAGACCAAGGGTTGGGACGATTGCCTGATCGAGCAGTACGAGTGCGCGATCGCGCGGGAACGCGGCCTCAGGCCCCTCTACCACCGCACGTATCCGCCCGAGCATCCCGTCGCGTGGGACTGGCTCCTGCGTCCGCTCAAGGAGACGGCGCGCCCGGGCATGTCCGTGCTCGAGGTCGGCAGCGGCGCCGGGCTCTGGACGCAGCACCTGATCGAGCAGGCGGGCACCTACCACGCCGTGGACTACAGCGCGCGCCTGCTGTACGAAGCCATCGAGCCCCGCTTCGCCCGTTACATGGGCAAGCTGCGCCTGCACCACGACGAGAAGGCCCTCCTCGCAGACGTCCCGGACGCCAGCGTCGACCTCGCGTTCAGTTTCGATGTCTTCGTCCACTTCAAGCCCGACCTCGTGCACCAGTACCTGCGGGCGATGCACCGCGTGCTCAAGCCCGGGGGCACGATCCTCCTCCACCTGGTCACCTGGAACAAGAAGGCCCTCGAGACCTGGCAGGAGAAGTTCGCGCCGCACCTGCAGGGGCGCGGCGACGAGATGCACTACAACACGCTGGACAACCTGCGCGTGAGCGCCGACGCGATCGGTCTGCGCGTCGAACAGGTCGGGCCCGAGGTCGGGTGGGCGTACCTCGCCCGGTTCACCAAGCCGTCCTGAACGCCCTGGGGCCGCCGCGCCCGCTACGCCGAGGTCGCGGCCCGGAAGATCGCCAGGCACGCCGTCTGGCCGTGAACATACACATCGCCTTCTGCGCCCACCGGTCCGATCTCGCCGCCGGCGCAGAACCCGGCCAGCGGCACGGGGTTGACCAGCGGCCCCAGCGGGCGTCCGCCCTTGGCGCTCGCCACGCCGCTGAGCGACGCCGGCAGCACCGCCGGACCCGCCCACGCTCCGGCGCCGGTGGTTTCATCGGCCGGGCGGGCAAAGGCCCGCGCGATCATGCCCGCGTCGTGGCTCGCCTGGTTGAAGAGGCGCGAGCCGCGACCGTTGCACGTGAACAGCAGCAGGCCCGAGGGCCGATCGTGCAGGCGCTGGGCGTCGAGCAGCATCGCGAGGTCCTCCCCGGCGGTCCGGGCGTCCCGCACATGGAACTGGACCGTCTGACCGACCTTGAGCAGATGGGCCACGGCGATCGCCCCGACGCCCGCGCCCCCGGGCCCGCGCGCCGGCTCCGCCTCGCTCTCGGGTGACCACCCGGAATCCTCGTCCTCCGGCTTGGGCGGACGCCCGACGCTCTGGTCGATCCCGATGAGGTTCCGGATGACAAAGTCGTCTCGTCCGAACCGGCTCTTGTACTCGCTCACCGCGACGCCGACGAACAGGCCCCGGCGCACCTGCTGCTTGGTCTCGTCGTCGAGCGATTCGAGCAGTTCCGAGAGCACCTCGAGCGCCGGACGCCCCCCCAGCGCGGTGATGAGCTGCCGCTTCCCCGCCGTCACGACCATCGGCTTGCCGATCGGCTTGCACCCCTGCGACACGAGGGTGTCGATCCGCAGGTTGCCCCCCGAGAACGACACGCCCACGCCGCCCGCGCGGAAGATCGAGTCGTTGACGAGCAGCACGTTGCCGCCGGGACGGGGCGACGCCGACGCGACACCCCCGATGATCGGCGCCCGCCTCGCCCCGGGCCTGAGCGCCGCCCGCACCGGTCGCAGGAGCGTCGAACCCGCCTGCCCGTCGCGCGCCGCGGCCAGGATCGGCAGCACGGCGTTGACCGGCACGCTGAAGGGGTCGACGAGCAGGACCGTGCCCCGGTGCTCGGGCCCGAACCCGGCGACGCGCCGCACCAGGTCCAGATCGCCCGCCGAGTCGGGCCGCACCACCGGCAGGTCGTCGGTCTTGAAGACGCGGACGTTCACGCCCGGCAGACGCGCCGCCAGCAGCGACACGCCCGGCTGGCGTTCGAGTTCCGTCTCGCCCCCCACGACCGACTCGCCGGAAACGCCCACCAGCACGCGCGGCGCAAGCTCGGTCCGGATCGCCTCGGCGATCAGCCGCGCGTCGTCGATGTGGTGCGATGAAAAGAACAGGATCGCCAGGTCGCACGCCGGCGCGTCCGCGCCCTCGCCCGGTCCGCGCGGGTGCGCCGCCAGGTCGGCGCGGCACTGGCGCGCAACCTGCACCGCGGCCTGTCGCGCGTCGAGATGCCCCGACAACGCCGACGCGAACACCGGCGCAGCGCCGACGGCGTTCTGGGCACGGACCGGGTTGGAGTCGGGGAGCGGGTTCATTGCGTATGAGTTTCCGTCTTGGCGCGAACGCCGCGGGTTTCACAACGACGCTAGGCAAGCATGAACTGTCGCGCGCCGCCCGCCACGATGAAACGCAAAAACAAGCCGGGGCACGCGCTGGGCGTGCCCCGGTGAAGGGTGTCGATAATCGCTCTCCGGACTCAGCCGCCGGACTTCTCGCCCTGGCCCGCCGGCGCCGACGCGGGCGCCGCGCTCGCCGCCGAGGGCGTCAGCGACATCTGGACCGAGTTCGCCGGCGTGTAGTACTTCGCGAACACGGTCTTGATCTGCTCCGCCGTGAGGTTCTGGTAGAACTCGTTGGCCGCCATGACGTCGTCGAGCGTGCGGCTGCGGTAGGTCATCGTACCGGTGTTGCCGACCCAGAAGTTGGGCTGCTTCATCGACTCGTCGAGCGTGTTGGCCATCTGCTTCTTCATCGTCGTCATTTCTTCTTCCGTCGGACCGTCCTTGGCGAACTCGGCGAACATCTCGGGCACGACCGTCAGCACGCGCTCGACCTTCGACGGGTCGGTCGGCATGATGGCCATGAACATCGAGAAGCCCGGGTACTCGGCGTTGGGACGCAGGCCCGCGCCGGGCGAGTACGCCAGCTGCTCCTTCTCGCGCACGCGCTGGATCATCCGGGTGGACATGATGCGGCTGGCCGCCTGCATCGTCCGCGTCTCGGCCAGGTTCTCGAAGTCCGGGCCGTAGAACCCGCAGCACGCCAGCGCCACCGGCGTGGGCGTGTCGATCGTCTGGTTCTTGGCGATGGGCCCGACCGGACGCTGCAGTTTCCGCAGTTCGTCGAGCGTCGACCCGGTCATCTTCGGGCGGTTCGAGAGCGAGCCCAGGTACGTCGACGCCAGGCGCATCGCCTCGTCACGCTGGATATCGCCGACGATCGTCACCTCGATCGGGGCCGAGGCGATCTCGCGCGCCAGCCAGGCCTGCGCCTCCGCCGGCGTGCGGGCCTCGACCTGCGCCGCCGTGATCGACTGCGTCCGGGCGTCCGAGACCGGGTAGATGGTCGTCGCCAGGAGTTCGCCGAACGCGGCCTGGGGGTTCTTGGTCCGTTCCTCGATCTGCTGGAGCGTCGCCTTCTTCCACTGCTCGAACGCGCCGTCCTCGATCTTCGGGTCGGTCAGCAGGAGGTACGCCAGTTGGAACCCGGTCTCGAGGTCCTTCGGGCTGCCCGAGATGCTCAGGGAGAGCGTGTCGGTGTCGCTGAAGCCGCCGACGCGCACGTTCTTGCCCGTGAGCAGGTCGCGGATGTTCGTGCTCGTCAGCTTGCTCGTCGCCGGGCGCGACCACGCGAGCGACGCGACCTCGGCGATGCCGCGATCCTTGGCCGTCTCCTGGATCGTGCCGCCCGCGAGGTTGATGGACACCTGCACCTGGTCCTTGCGGATGTCCATGAAGCGGTGGTGCACGATGACGTTGTTGGAGAGCACCGCGGTGGCGACCTGCGACGCCGCGTGCTCGCTCTGCTCGACGATCGAGCCCGGCGCCGGGGCCTTGGCCATCAGCTGCGTCGGGCGGTCCTCGTCGGCCATCGGCTGGGTCTTCACGTCGAGGGCCTTCTTGCCCAGGTCGACCAGCTGCTGCTCGCTCGGCACGTCGGCCAGCGACGACGGCAGTTCGGCAATGAAGACGACGTTCGTCGGGTCGAACACCGTCGCGAACTCGCTCGACACCTCGCTGGGCGTGATCGTGGGCAGGATCTTCTTGAGCGCGTCGAGTTCCTGCACCGCCGACATCACCGGCTCGCCGTCGTTCACCGCGGTGTTCATGCGGCGCATAAGCATCGCCGCCGGGACCGTCTTCTCCTGCTCGACGAACCGCTCGGCGCCCGCGATGATGTCCTTCTTGACGTCGTCGAGTTCTCGCTGCGTGAAACCGTGCTGACGCGCCTGCTGCAGGTCGTGGCCCAGTTCGTTGACGAGGTTCTTCCACTCCTCGGGCTTGCCGCTGGCCGAGACCCCGTTCCAGCGACCGGCGTGGAAGAGGTCGTCGCTGCTGGCGCTCGCCGAGAGATAGGCCGTGCCGCCCTTGTTGATCTTCGCGCCCATGCGGCGGTTGAACGCCGCCGTCGCCAGATCCGTCACGAGGTTGGTCCGCATCTGCTCGTACGTGGTGACCGGCGGCCGCGGCTTGTCGATGCGGTTGATCGAGATCGACGCCTCGGTGATCTCCTTGTCCGTCGCGACGATCGCGAAGGTCTTGTCCGTCGGCGTGACCTTCGGGTCCTGGTCCGCCGGCACGGGCACGCGTTCGCCGAACGAGAAGTTCTTCTTGATGTGGTCCACCACCACCGACGGGTCCTCGTCGGCCACGACCATGATCGTCATGTTCGACGGCACGTAGTACTTGCTGTAGTAGTCGCGGAAGTTCTTCTCCTGCACGGTCTTGAGCGACTCGTCGGTGCCGATCGGGATGCGCTGGCCGATGAGCGAGCCCGGCGCGACGCGCTCCAGGATGTAATCCTGGATGCGCTGCGGGCCGCCCGAGCGGGCGCGCTTCTCTTCCAGAATGATCTGACGCTCTTCGTCGATCTCCTTGGGCAGGAGCAGCAGCCGGCCGGCGACGTCCGCGAAGAACGTCATGCCCTTGTCGAGCGTCTCGGGCTTGGTGTCGGGGAACGCGAGCTGGTAGACCGTCTGGTCGAAACTCGTGAAGGCGTTCTGGTGCTGGCCGAAGTTCAGGCCCATGCTCTGGAAGAAGTTGATGACCGTGCCCGGGGGGAAGTTCTCCGAGCCGTTGAAGGCCATGTGCTCGAGGTAGTGCGCAAGCCCGCGCTGCTCGTCGGTCTCGTTGAGCGAGCCCGACGAGACGTTGATCCACATCGTGGCCCGCCCCGGCGGGTTCTGGTGCTTGAGCACCATGTACTTCAGACCGTTGGGGAGCGTTCCCTGCACGATCCGCTCATCGGTGGGCAAGGGCTGGGCGCCGGCGGCGCTGACGCAAAGGAGCGAGGCCGTGATCGCCGCGCCCGCGAGCAGCGTGCGTGCCGACCGCCGCGAACAGCAGCGCGGGCCGGAAACAGATCGTTCAGACGACTTCGACATGATGGGGTTCCAGGCGGTGCCGGCGCAATGGCTCCCGGCTCTTCCGGGCTCTGCGCTCGCACCCAGTTGTCGATCGGGACCGACTTCGCCGCCCGCGCGCGACACGCGCGCACCTCTTCTTCCGAGGCGGTCAAGGGGCAACACACCGATCGGGACAGGCACGTTATACCCGCCAAGGCCTGTCCCGGTGCGATCCGACGCCGCCGCCGACCAGCCGACACCGTCATTTCCAGCGATGAGAACGCTCTCGTTCGTTTCGTTCGTGCCCCGGTAGGGTGACTTCGGCAAGAAACCTGTCGCCGCGCCTCACACCGTGCGCCAGTCCCGTCGAACCGTGCGCCTCCAGGCTCGAAGGCCAGAGAAGGGCCGCGATGCGCACTTGCACATGGACTCGCTCGTTGTCGGCAGGCTGAACCTCACGACCACCCGCAGCGAACGTCTCTCGGTGCGGACCGATCCCGACGGCCTCGTGAAACGCTACCCGCAACTCGCCGCGTTCCCGGCGGGCGAACGGGCCGACGTGCTGCGCCGCTGCCGCCATCAGCGCACGACACCCGCCGAATGGCTCATGCTCGTCTTCGCCCTCCCCTTTGCCATCCTCGCGGGCGCCATCTTCGGAGTGCTCGCGACCGTTGGCTGCACCTACAGCCTCGGCCTCCTCGAACTCCTTTCGATCCGCTTCGTCGACGCCGCGGGGTACACCGTCGGCACCGCGACCTGCATCGGCTTCGTCCACCTCTTCTTCGTGCTCGACCGCGACGGCACGATCCGCGAGCGGCTCAACAAGGCCGCCCGCGCGACCGGGTCCTGCGCCTGGTGCGGTTACACCCTCGAAGGCCTCGTTCCACAGGGCCCGGTGCTCCACTGCCCCGAGTGCGGCGGCGCGATCCTGACTTCGGGCGCGCGGCCACTCCGCGCGACTCAGAACCAGCCGCCACCGGCGGCCACGCCTCCGCCACCGCCCCCGCGGCAGGTGAGAGTCCCAAATCGCCGCAGGACTTCATCGCGCCGCACCGAACCCGCGTCCCGGCGCTAGCGAACAATCGCCCGTGCCCACCCGCGCCGACCGCGTCTTCAAGCGCTTCCCTCAACTCGCCGAGTTCACGCCCGATCAACGCTCGGTTGTTCTCCGCCGCTGCGCGCACCAGGCCAACAGAAAGCACGCGGTCGTCTCGACCCTCGTCGTCCTGGGCGCCGTCATCCCCGGGGTCTTCTTCGGCTGGCTCTGCGGCTCTGTCGCGGCCCTCGCTGTCGGTCTGGCTCTGGGCAACTTCGGGCGCCTCTCGCCGATCGTATTC
>ERZ795060.3025-NODE-3025-length-16046-cov-14.124445_pt1 | contig 16046 bp, 16 predicted proteins | sample MGYA00375144_ERZ795060 | MGnify/ENA primary metagenome ERZ795060 (study PRJEB30189, sample SAMN05720157) | activated sludge metagenome | isolation source: anaerobic digester from wastewater treatment plant | place: Japan | collected 2015-05-15 ...
GAGATTTATTGAGGAGAGGAGTGGACTTTATGGAGAAGAGGTTTGAGGTTAAGGAAGGAGGAGATGCATATAATAAAATTACAGACGCTTATGAGGAAAGACACACTACAAGTGCGAGACTTTGTTATACAGCAGCTTAAGTACTATGGTTACAAGGTACAGGAGGGGCGGTTGTACGTGTTCGCACAGGGAACTGCCCCTGTGTGTTTGGTTGCACACATGGATACTGTGCACGCTAAACCTCCTACGAGGGTATTCTATGACCACGTCAATAAGGTGATGTGGTCTCCGGATGGGTTAGGGGCTGACGATAGGGCTGGCGTGTGGGCCATCCTTAAGATACTTGACATAGGATACAGACCCTCTGTGCTGTTTACGGATTTGGAAGAATCTGGGGGAATGGGTGCACAGGAGGCAGGCAGACAGATTAAGCCCGACGGTATTAAATACATGGTAGAGATTGACCGAAGGGGTGCCCATGACGCTGTATTTTACAACGAGGACGGGAAAGAGTTTAAGGACTACATACAGGCCTTTGGTTTCAAGCCTGCTGTGGGGTCATTTAGCGACATTAGCTTTCTAATGTCTGACTGGGGTGTGGCTGGGGTAAATGTCTCAGCTGGTTATTACAATGAACACAGCACAAGCGAACATCTGTTCGTTAACGAACTGCTAAGGTCTGTTGACAAGGTCATACAGATGATTGAGGCCTCCCATGATGCTCCTGTGTTTAAACACACTGAGGCCCGTATACCTTATAAGTATATAGGATGGCCTCACCTGTTTGGTTATGATGATGGTTATATCCAGTGCTACCTATGCGGTGAGTGGGTGAGTCCTGAGGAGCAGTATGTATGGGAAGATGAGTATGGAGAAGAGTGGGTGCTGTGCCCGAAGTGCGCACGTATGATAAACGAGCATGCCCCGAAAGGCACAGAGGCTGTGAAGGCGCAATGGTCCTCGCTAACTTTTCGAAACTGGTATTGACAACCTTGTTAGGCTATGTTATATTATATGTGCACAGATGCAGTAAGTTTCGACGTACCGGTTTCTTTCTCTCCTCTTTTTGTGTGAGCCCCCGTTCGCCCATGCGGGGGCTTCTCTATTTCCTCTTTCTATGTGTTGACACTCTAATCACCAGAGGGTATACTAATAGTAGATGCCTAATTTCAAGGAGGTTTTATTAATGGCGTTAAAAAACCCCAGACAATACACTAACAGGGTTAACTCCACCCACAGACTGGACAAGGATGTAGCAGACGCACTGCACGAGTGTGTGCGTATGGACCCAGATGGCCGAAGCATCTCCGATATTGTCAATGACGCCCTGCGCAATTATCCTGATATTGCCAAATTTCTCAAGAAACACCAGTAATGGATACCAGAGAAATTCTGGAGCATCTGTTCGGGGGGCGTGTTGGCTACGTCTTTCTCCCCTATTCTGTTCCACAGGATGAGGGGAAGGCCTTATGGAAGGAAAGCAGGGCGTTCCTTTGGCCTACGGAAGCCGACGCCATACTTGAGCACTTGTCTAAGGGCGGTGTGAACCAGTACTTTAGCCCTCAGATGTACAAGTACAGTGAGCACAGACGTACTGAGTGCCTGTATGAGGAGCAAGAGGTACTGTGGGCGGACTTAGACGAGTGTGATGTACATACAGTTTCTCCCAAACCTACCATTGCTTGGGAATCCTCACCGGGTAGGTACGCTGCCCTGTGGAGGCTTGACAAGCCATACCCTTTGGATGACGTACTGCGTGCATGCAAGGGCATAGCGTATGAGTACGCCCCACAAGGAGCGGATAAGGGTGGGTGGGATGCCACACAGGTCCTAAGATTCCCCGGTACGAGGAACTATAAACGTAACCCTGAGGGGGACCCCGGTAGACTGCTCTGGGCAGACAACACTGCGTATAGTATTACAGATTTTCCTATTGCTGAGGAGTACACAGACTACCCGGACGTTACAGACACAATTGTAAGCACTAATATTGCCTTGCCTGAGTGGGTGAGACAGGAGCTTAAACGTGAGACATTGCCTCCGGGTGCTGACCGCTCTGCGATGCTGTGGAGGCTTGAGCACGCCATGCTTGAGGCAGGGCTGCCTGTGATGGATATCGTAGCCCTACTGTGGCCAACGGTGTGGAACAAGTACAAACAACGTAGAGACGGTAAAGCACAACTTGTTAAAGAAGTGCTTAAATGCGAGAAGGAATACGTAGAACAAGGGGCTATACAGGAGGTAGAGGAGGGGGAGAGCGTACTTCCAGAAAAAGGTGTAACTGCCTACGATTTTCCAACATTCCTATCCCAGAAATTATCCCCACCAAGATGGCAGGTTGACAGGTATTGGACGCTAAATAGTCTTGGGATGATTGCTGGGGAGCCCAAGGCGTATAAGTCTATTCTCGCCACAGACTTGGCGTTGTCAGTGGCTTCTATGAGACCGTTCTTGGACGTGTACCCGGTGTATGAGCCGGGGCCTGTGCTATATATAAATGAAGAAAACGACGCCGCCCTTGTGCAGGACCGTATATTCAAAATGGCTGCACACAAGGGGCTGCTTGACTATAGAAAAACAGAGCATGATAGGTTAGTATTTTTAAGGGATATACCCTTATATGTTCAAAATAATGAAGGATTTGACTTGGTAGATTATGGTTGGAGAGACGCTGTGGAGGAGTTTATTAAAGACAAGGGCATAAGCATGCTTATACTTGACCCATTTTATATGATGTTGGGCGAGATTGATGAGAATGACTCTAGTGAAGTACGCCCTATCCTGCGGTGGTTGTCAAGCCTGAGGCAAAAATATATGTGCTCTGTGCTGCTTATACATCACTACAATAAGAGCGGTTCAGAGAAACAGCGTCCGGGATTACGAATACGAGGGTCCTCTGTGTTTCATGGGTGGCTTGAAAACGGGTTGTACGTTACGAGGCAGGAAGTGGAAGGGAAGGTAAAAGTTGAGAAAGAGTACAGAGCCTTCCAAGGAGTATCGTATGACTATGTAACCTTTATTTTGAAGGACCCCGGACACTTAGGCTACACAGTCAATGTAGGGTCTGCAGAAACCACAGCTAGTTTAATAAAGGAGAGAATTATCTATCACATGGTGCAGGGTGGCAGAGACACAATAACAGCTCCGGAGCTTGTGGAACGATATGGAGGTTCTCTGTCTGGCACACATGAAGTCCTAAATATGATGGTTGACGAAGGCCTGTTAACCATACTAAAGCAAGGCAGGGGAAGGGGGTCTCAGACATTATATGGAATCTCAGACAAACTTGCTCGACTCAGACAAGGTTTACCACTGGAGGACGAAGCCTGATATTATACAGTACAAAGCCTTGCGTAAGGCTATAAAGCGAGGTAACCTTGGTGTATTCTTTGAGCCTCGTGTTGGAAAGAGCCTAGTGGCTGTGCACTTCTGCGGATACGAGTACGTGTTTAATAATATCCGCAGAGTTTTAATCATATCCCCACTATCAGTACGTAGCGTGTGGCGTGAGCAGATAGACCTGCACTTAGATGAGAGTATCCCTCGTGAGGTTATCCTGTGGGACCCAAAGAGGCACGTGCCATCTGCTCCTAAAGGTACCCTGAGATTTATCGTAGTAACATGGGACCAAATGTGGCGGTACAGGGACACACTGGCTGCGTGGAAACCCCAGATAATAATCGCTGATGAGTGCCACAGACTAAAGAATAGGAACACGAAGAGGTCTAAGGCTGCTGCTGTGCTGGCTAATGTAGCCCCACTGAGATTGGGATTATCTGGAACTGCTTACACAAAATATGAGGATTTATTTGGTGAGTTCAGATTCATAGACAAAAACCTGTTTGGTGCCAGTTGGAAGAAGTTTCGGGAAACCTACCTTATTATGGGAGGCTACATGGGTAAGCAAGTAGTGGGGTATAAGAACGAGGACCTATTATTACAGAAACTTGCTGAAGCGTCTGTGGTTGCTACACGTGAGGACACTATAGGAGAACCACAGGTTGATACAGTACATATCCCTGTGCCATTGGAGCCCAAGGCAAGGGAAGCATACAATGAAATGAGAGATGAGCTAGTGCTTATGCTCGAAGATACCACAGTGTCAGCATCTATCAAACTTACATGGATGTTGAGACTACTGCAGATAGCAGGGGGTTTTGTAACAGCAGACGATGGCACTGTGAGACAGGTAAGTAAGGCCAAGTTAGAGTACTGCCTAGACCTAGTTGAGGACATTACAAGCCGAGGGCATAAAGTGGTAATATTTGCCAAGTTCTTACCTGAGATACAAGCTTTAGCATCTAAACTCCCCCAAGCAGTAGTTATACATGGCGGTGTGCCAGAGCATGCACGATTAGATGCACGGGTCTATTTCCAAGATGACCCAAACACCACAGTGGCCATAGTGCAGATAGACAGTGGTGGGGAGGGCGTGTCATTTGCCGAAGCCCATGATATCATATATTATAGCATGTCATATAGTCTTACATCCTTCCTGCAGTCTGAGGCAAGAGTTCTAGGGCGTGAACAAAAGTCAAATGTTGTAAATTACTATTTTCTGGAAGCAGAAAACACATTAGACAGTAAACTTGTAGAGCGTATTTTGAAAGGTGAAGATTTTACAAATATGACTACGGAAAAAGTCAAGACGCTACTTGGATATTAGCATCAGTTGTGATATAATACTCTTATGAGGGCAGAACCACGAGGTAGATGTAGTGCAAATAATTACCAAAACCCCTGCCCAAGATGGCCGGGAGTATCTGCCTGTTGCCTCATATCATGCGGAGACCTTGACTGCCCTGTGAAATGCACACGTGAGGATACGGACAAGTGCCCATATCTTGGGTATGGGAGGTGGAATATACCAATAGAAGAGGATTATTACAGAAAATTACCGAAAGGGGAGAAGCTAGGTGGACAATGATATTATATCTCCATGCACAGCATGTGAGTTACATACTCTTGCACAACACCCATGTATGCAAGGAGTAGGCCCTGTACCTGCAAAGGTAATGATTGTAGGTGAGGCTCCGGGTGCACAGGAGGACTTATATGGTAGGCCTTTTGTGGGGGCGTCTGGTGATAAGTTGAGAAACGCTTTGAAGGACGCTGGAATAAACCCTGAGGAGTGCTATATAACCAACGCCGTTAAATGCAGGCCCCCAATGAATGCCACACCTAGCATAAAGCAAATAAAAGCCTGCAAACCTCACCTTGACGCTGAGATTAAGGCTGTGAGGCCTGAGATAATAGTGGCTGTGGGTGGTATTGCGCTTAAGGCATTCGGCATAAAGCAGGGTATCACCTCTGTGCGGGGGACTGTGCTGGATTACAATGGCATTAAGGTATTCCCCATCCTCCACCCTGCATTTATTCTAAGGCAACCACAGAGGGAGCGTACGTTTAAGGCTGACCTTGCGTACTTAGCACGTGAGATACAGGGGACACACAAGGCTACTGATGAGGGCATACCCCGCACACTTGTAATGACAGTTGATGAGTTACAGCGTATGGAGGAGGACTTACTATCAAAAGATACATATGCCATCGGGTACGATATAGAGACGGACTATGAGGAGACGAGCAATAGGATAATTCTACTAGGGCTGGGAAAATTAGACAAGAATGAGGAAGTTACCCACGTATACGCCATACCTTGGGAGCACCCTGCTAGGAGCGAGTCTGCGCTTCCATTGCACAGGATACAGGAGACTGTGAAAAAGATACTCGCACCAAAGAGACCGATGAAGGTAGCACAGAATGCCTACAGGTTTGACAATAGGCATATACGTAGACGGGGTATAAAGCCATATCTTGGATATGACCTGTTGTTAGGGGCCTATTTATTAGATGAGAACAGTCCTCATGACCTTGAGTTTCAGGCTATGACACTATTAGGCTCGGAGAACTGGAAGAGTGATGTTAAGTACTCTGTTAACTACCCGCTATCGAAATTAGCAGAGTACAATTTTAAAGATGTTATCAGAATGCTGCAGATTGTCCCTATACAGAGGCGTCTGCTTGCTTCTGACAAAGGCTTAGCGAAGGTCTTCTCCTACATTCTCATGCCTGCTGCACGTATGCTTGAGGACGTGCAGGAGTATGGCTGTTGGGTTGACCCTGTGAAATTTCAGGAGACCAAAACCATGCTTGAGGCTGAAAAAGAGGCAAAGTATGAAGAGTTGCTCAAGGTTATCTGTGATGCTGTAAGGGAAAGATTACCAGAAATAGAAGATGCAGACAAAAAAGCCCTTGCAGAGGAACAACTTGCCAACGGGTATGCTGGTTTTAATCCCGGCTCTCCCAAACAGGTAGGCGAACTGTTGTTCGGTGTGCTTGGTTTAGATATCCTCAAGCGCACAGAGGCAGGTGCTCCATCAACAAACGGGGATATCTTGACAATGCTAAACCATCCCGTAGCACAGGCTATAGTTGAGTGGCGCAAGGTGGCTAAACTGCTGTCTGGATATATACACCCTTGGGAGGAATACTTGGCATCCTCTCCAGATGGTAGGTTCCATCCCACATTTAAGGTACATGCTACAGTTACTGGAAGGCTGGCTGCCACAGACCCTGCTATACAAACAGTGCCACGTGAGTCCTCTGTGAGGTCTATTATAACTGCTCCTCCGGGGTGGGTGCTTGTGGAAGCAGATTATAGTCAAATAGAATTGCGGGTGGCATGCTCAATAGCACAGGAGCCTACTATGATACAGGCGTTCAACGAAGGGCAAGACCTGCACTCTTTAACTGCACGTGATGTTGTGCTTGGAGACCCTAACGCTGTGGTTACAAAGAAGGAACGGCAGGATGCCAAGGCCATAAACTTCGGTTTCTTATATGGTATGTCAGCACGAGGGTTTAAGGACTATGCACTGGCAAACTATGGTGTAGAGGTAACACAACGGGAAGCAGAACTGCGCAGACACAGATATTTCCAGAAGTACGATGGTCTGTCTGTGTGGCATAGAGAGACCAAGGCTATAGTGCGTAGAGATAAGCAGGTACGTTCCCCTCTAGGAAGGATACGTAGGTTTCCGGGTATAAATGAGGTTGACAAAATGATGCGTGCTGAGATGGAGCGTGAAGCAATAAACTTTACTGTGCAGTCCACAGCATCAGACATCTGCCTGCTTGCAGGTATTAAACTGCATAAACTATTGCCACAGGATAAGGCTCATATTGTCAACTTTGTCCATGACGCTATCCTGTTCGAGGTTAAAGAAGAGTATTTAGATGAAACTATTAAAACAATTCACAGCGTCATGACAGATATGGATACTGTGCTTTCAGACTTCGCTTGGCGCCCATCGGTGCCAATGGAGATTGAAATAAAAGTAGGCCCTTGGGGAAATGGAAAAGTCTGGGAAATACATAAAGGAGGTGAGTAAAGTGATACGTAAGACTAAGGACGGGTACGTTGTGCTCAGCGAAAAAGGTAAGAAACTTGGAGGCCCGTATAAGACAAAGGCTGAGGCTGAAAAACGGCTTCAGCAGGTGGAAATGTTTAAGCATATGAAGGGTAAGAAAAAATAAGGAGGAGGTAATTGTGCAGGATTTAACAGGCGAAGAGATTATCCAGCACGCTATGGAGCAGGCGTTACAGGAAATGGCAGATAACCCAGAGATACCTAAGTTTGTAAAAGATATGATTCTACAAGTTGACATGAGCACGCTCATTGACAACGTCGTGAATAGGACAAGTTTGTCCGAGGCTATGTTGACTATGATAACGATGTTAATGGCACTTGATGTAGAGTCATTTATCCTTGGGTTATCGGTAGGTATGGAGGTGAGTCAGAATGAGAAAGACGGTGACGGTCCATCAGCTCCGCAGGCGTCCTGAGTATATTAGGTATGTAGTTATCCTTCAAACAGAGGAGGAGGGCCCAAAGATTGCTACAACATACTGCCATGTGGAGCGTGTGCTTGATAAGCACAATGTCATAGGGACATGGGTTGTAGACATGTCAAGCGAAGCCCTTATTCCGCTTGGTAATGACCTAAACAGGTTTATGGAGCTGTGGCGGGAGAATTATTTGGACCCAGATTGGTCCTTTAAGGCTTGACAATCGTATCACTGGGGAGTATAATATCAGTAGAAAGGGGGTTAAAAAATGGAGTTTATATGTCCTGTTTGTGGCGAGCCGTTATTCTTCAATGAGGACAGAGGCAAGTACGAAGCGTATGAGATTTTTGGCCATTGGTCGTGCTCACGAGCCTGTGCGATAAAACAGGAGTATGCTCTGGGCACCATAAGAAAAGGCGCAAAAGTAGGTTCTAAGTGTACAAAGTGTGGGAGGACTATAAAGGCAGGTAGGCGTGGTGTAATGTTCAAAGGCGAACCTTACTGTGACGATATCTGCCTTAACCTACACTTACTAGGCGAACGGATATTGACAGTACGAGAATTCACAGAAGAAGAACTAGCAAAGAAATTGGGTGGGATAGAATGAGAGGAAGCCTGACTAAGTTAAACACAGTGTCTAGATGTTTGCGTAAGGCGTACTTCGCCTATGAACGCAATCTTACAAGGGCTGTGGCACCCATAGCCCCAACACGAGGTATATTAGGGCATGATTGCCTGTCTAACTTGTACAGCGGAAAAGACTGGCAAGCCCCTATACAGAAGGTGAGCATAGACCTATCTAAAGTGTTTGAAGAAGAACGTGAGGACTATGCAAACTTGCCGGGGGATATGTTCCGTATAATGAGAGGATACCTATTAACTTACAAAGGAGACAAGAACTGGAAGATTCACAGGGTAGAGCAGGAATTCTGTGTACCTACTCCCGGTGGTAACGAGTTAGAGGGCAGAATTGACCTTATCTTTGAAGACGAGCAAGGAGTCTGGGTATTAGACCATAAGTTCGTCAGTCAAATACCCGATGATACAGTTCGATTCATGGATGCCCAAACTGCCCTGTATGACTACGCTGCAAGGCAGTTGGGGTTTGACCCTGTGGGTGTAGTGTTTAACTACATCCGCACAAAGGCCCCTACAGTGCCTAGGCTCCTAAAAAATGGAACTATGTCAAAGGCTAAGATAGACACAGATGTAGCCACATATCTACAGGCTTTGCGTGAAAACGGTTTAGACCCTGCTGACTATTCAGATTATATCGAGACACTTAACAACAGGTCATTCTACAGCAGGTTCAAAGTTCCAAAGCCCGGTAATCTAGTAGACAGCACGTTGGAGGACTTTGATGGGTGGATGAGCGTCTTTGAAGACGCTCAAAGGAAAGGCAGGTTTCCAAGGGCAGTATCCAAAAACTGCTCATGGGATTGTGAGTTCTATAGGATATGTCAAGCGGAATTGTCAGGAGTGGACCCGTCATACTTGATTGAAACATATTATACGGAAAGGAGGAAAGAAGATGCCGAAGACGAATAAAGGACTGCCGGGTGTCGGCGAAAAACTAACACCAGTTATATCAGTAGATGAATTCATAAAGGACAACGAGTTAGAGGAGGTTATGCCTGTGGAAGATGGTGTAATCGAAGTTATTGATGATGTCACAGCTCCATCACCAGAGAGCCCAAGCGTAAGCGTACCTATAAATAAGGCAAAGATAGCAGATGTTGGTAATAAGATATACCCTGTGTCGAATACAACGAATGATTACCTGACCATACTTGGATACGGTAATAATGGTACTGGAAAGACTACGTTTGGTGCCACAGCAAAGAACGCTTTGTTTATCAACACAGAATTTGGTTTGAAGAGCATACGTACTGCCAAGGCACTCGCCTATGACATCGAAACATGGGATGACGTAGAAGCACTGTATTGGTTCCTTGCTAACCAACCGGGTGGAAAGCACCCTAATATTGATACCCTAGTTTGGGATACCTTGACAAGGCTATTGCGTATAGCACTGCGCCATGCTGTACTAGGAGCAGCAGCGTCAGACCCGTCGAAGGATGTGATACATGCTTCGCAGCGGGATTGGGGTACTGCTACAGACAGGTTTATTTTCTGGATAGCAGCGTTTAAGAAACTGCCCTACCATCAGATATGGCTGTGTCAAGAAAGGACTACATCCGATGACGCTGACGTAGCGGGTTACCAAGGGTTCCCAGACTTGTCAAGGGCTGTGCGAAGTTACATTCAAGGAGATGCAGACGTAATAGGCAGGTTTGAGAAGCGAGTAAACTTAGAAACTGGGGACATAGAGTTCGTGTTTAACGTAGCCCCGTCTGATGTGTACGTTACAAGAGATAGGCTTAATGTTCTAGGCAACGGGATGATAAACCCTAATTTTGAGACAATACTAAAACTATTTAAGGAGGCTAAGTAAGTATGCCAAGAGTACGGACAATTCCAGTTTTACCAAAAAGTGGGTTCTTAAACGAGCCCGGTAGGTATCTAGCCAAAGTTGTAAGAGTAGATGATAGTGACCCCGATTATTATGAATTTACGTTTGAAGTCATTGCAGGAGAACACGCAGGGGAAACAATACGGATGAGAAATTACCTGCGTAAGGAGAGCCTGTGGGCATTAAGACGCACACTGGAAGCATTAGGTTTTAAGGTACCAGACTCTGCATTTAGAATTGACCTAGACGCTCTGGTAAACCGTAAGTGCGTTATAGTGTGTCAACTGAAGAAGGCTAGCCCAACTAGTCGTAACCCTGATGCGGTGTATAACAACGTAGTAGGGCTTGAGCCTGCCAGTAAGTGGGATGGCGAAATGCCAAAGGAGTCGTCTACTACAGGGCTAATTAACGGTGCCGCTCCTGTGCAGGAAGAAGCACCAGAGGAAGAGGAGGATGACGATGACGAAGTCCCGGACGTCCTCCAAGGGCCCATTGGAGCGTGACATAACTAACAAAATAATGAGGGCGCTTAAACAGCGCCCTCGCTCCTTTACTTTTAAGACACATGGTGGACCATACCAACGGGCAGGTATCCCAGACATTGTGCATTGGGAAAATGGTAAGTCATACGCCTTTGAAGTTAAGAGGCCCGGTAATGAACCCACACAATTACAGGCCCTTACACTGGACCGTATGGCAGAAGCAGGCGTTACAGTAGCTGTTGTGCACAGCGTTGAGGAGGTATTATCTGTCCTCCCCAAAACGCCGTAGCCCTTCAATCCAATCATGCATCCAATTGGAACCACGTGATATTAAAATGCCTGTAAGTACCTGACCAACGATTGGCGTTGTGAACGGGAAGCCTAATATGGCAAAGACATCAACGGGGAGGGTAAAAGCAATGAGTAGGCCGATTAGGATAGGTCCAACTCTGTTGAGCTGTATCCTCCCTTCCTCCCATATCATCTTAAGGGTTTCCCACACAGCCTCCACTGTAGCCGCCGCTACAATTGCTAAGATTATGGTTTCTATAGAGGTCATTGTTCTCTAGCCCCCTTTCCATGTATAAGATGTTGCTTGATTTCTGATAAGTCCCTAACTATAATGTTATACTTGTCCGCTAATTCATTCAACGCATCGATGAGGCGTTTTTCCCTGTCATCTGCCTCCGCTAGCATTTCTCTGCGCTCGTTAATGAGCCTCTCTTCCCGTTCAGCAGAGGTACGGAGTACATACCAAAATAATCCTACGAACAGTACTGCCCAAGGACCAAATTGCTGGAACCATTCAATAATCCACCTAGACTCCATTTTTAACGCCTCCGCATCCTTTTTAACTCTGTAGTAGTCGGGACGAAGGTCCCTTGGGCTTCTGCACGTGCTCGTATTTCATTTAGTAATTCCCGTAGCTCGTACTCACGTGCTGCTGCCATCTGTGCTTTACTCTTCACTGGAAGCATACTTTGCATTAAAGGTATCTGTCGAGGCGTTTTAAGTACTTCTTCTTCTCCCTCACCGGGTTCTCCGAAGGACCGTCTAGCTGCCCAAGGCGCACCAAGCGTCTGGTCAAGTACATATATAAGCCTCGATGGTAAAGAGATGTTTTCTAAAGGCCCCGCCCCTATCGGTTGCCACTCTTTACCGGGTCGTACTATAGGTTGACCTGTGGTGAGTTTACGGTTAGCACCCAACTCAATTGGTACACGAATGAATGGGTGTAACATACCCGTAAACTCCTGCATTGTGTCTGCAATATTGGTTTGGAACCGCCCTAGGTCTGCAACCGGTAAGTTCCAGTTAAGGAACAGCAGGTTGCCTTTCCCATCGTCATAAATTGGGATAGCAAGGTTGGACCGTAAGAATTTTGATGTAGCAGGGCTACCCATCGCCCTGTGTGCTGAATCTGTGAGGTTTACAAGCGCATTAAAGAAACCAGGATTCTCAATTAGCATACCAACCTGCATAGGAATATTTTTCCGTGTGAATGTGTAGTATGGCATCATACGCCTCATGACGTTACGTTCTAAAAGCGTAAGGTCATCGTAGTCAACGTGGAACTGACGGACCCAGTCTGCCGCCGCTTCTGGTGTAAGGCCCCGCTTTAACCCTTCCAGATAATGGGCCATACGGAAATATGTGTCAGTAAAGTCGCTTACCTTACGTCCTAGTTTTACAGGGTTCGCCGTAAACGTTTTCTCTAACGCTTCGTCTATGCTCTGAGCCACAGCCCCTACGACACCTTCACGTGTCATGCCTTGGAATGCTAGTCCTTGTTCGTAGAATGACCGAAGCACAGACCTTGTTGACAACCGTTGCCCTGCTATCTCAATTACGTCGTCCGCCTTTAGGGCATTGAGAACTCTTGCAGCGTCGTCATAATTATCTATCCCAACGCCTGCAAAAAGGTTTTGCGAGAACTCGCCAAATGCATTCCGCATGTGGAACGGTATGTTAAGTGTAGTCTGTAACGTTTTAATCCATGCTGTAGCCCTGTCCCACATATTAGTCATTTGTTTGAAGCTCAGGTCATTTGTAAATATATTATTCATTCTTATCAAAATTTGGTTAACCTCTGGGTCTACCCAAAACGTGCGTCTAGACCCATCCGCAGCTGTGCGTGTTATAGCAGCCCACCCTTTTCTAGCCTCCTGTGATGAGAGCCCTGCAGGTAAATTTTCCAGCACATCATTTAAGTTATATAAGAGCGTGTTACGGTATGTATCCCGGATACGCATGGTGGCAATTACACGAAAGTCGTCTGTCGCCTCAAAGCCAAGTTGACGCAATAAGTCTGCGTGCTCCATGGCCCATGCCACAGATGGTATCTCTTGGTGCAGTGCGTGTGTCGTTGTCTCAGACAATGCAGCAATTAGTTGTTTAGCAGCGGGGTCAGTTGTACGCTCTATTAATCTCCGATAGGCATCGTCTGATAACTCAGCTACCTTATAAACGTGTGGTACATAGTTTAATTTAGCGGTATAAGTAATACCTACCGCTTCATCCATTTTTTGGATCATATCCCAGTACATTGATACTTTTTGTGAGGCTTCCTCAATTGTTTTTAGCTGGTCTGGTGTTAGTGTCTGTGCAATAGACTGCCACGCCCTAGCAGCAGCCCCGCCATCATTAGTAACAAGCCGTTCTCTGTAGTATGTGAGAGCTCGTGCTAGATTTTTGTCATTAGCGATTTCATCACCAAGTAGTTCTACTGCGTCTACCATGGCAGACTGTGGGAGGGCTTTCACAGCACGCCCTGTACGTGTGGCAAAGAACTTCGCCATGTCTAGAGCAGTACCTTCTCTGATGGTCTGTCCTGCTATTTCTTCCAACCCTTCACGAATAAAGACTGGTAGGACTCCGTTTGATAACGCAGCCTGTGCTTCCTGTGCGCCAAGAGCAGACCGCAAGGTGTAATTCTTGAATAGTGGCCAGCCTGATGTCTGGAACCCTCGTCGGACAACGTCTACTGTTTCCCGCACAGGGCCTAAACTCTCATATGCAAGCTTGCCCGCCTTTGTAAAGGTCTTCGGGACTACAGTTGTTTCAATAATGGGCTTACCCATGAACGTTAGGAAGCGTCTATTAGTTGCCTTCTCAAAGTTAGCCACAAGCCCATTTGCCAGTTTGACCCTCACAAGGTCATCTGCAGCCTTAGTGGCTTCCTTTAGAGCAGAGGCATACTGTGGTACAAGCCCGCCCTTCTTGATGCCTTTTGCTAGCTCTGTACCACCTTTTATGATGTCAATACCAGCTATCTCACCAAACTCAGAAGCAAGGGCTTTAACAGTCGCTACTTCGGTAGGTGAGAGTTTATTAAGGGCTTTTAGCCCTTCGTCTACAGGCATGCCTCTTAGCATCTTGGCAATGCTTAGTTTCTCCGCAGCCTGCACAGAGGCAGCCCTGCTTGCAGGCGTAACTCCTCCGCTTAGTGCTTTCAGAGTTCGCTGTGCAATATCAGGGCTTGGTGCTTGCCCAAGTGCGTTTGACAATGCAGCCTCAAGCGCACTTACCTTCCGCCCTGACTTGGTAGCCCTTTCGATAATCTTCGGGGCTTGCTTACTTACGTCCTCCACAGCCTCGTAGATTATGTCTTTTGATATAATCTTGGGTGCAGCCTTGCCTGTTACCTTCTGCAGGTCTGTGGCTAAGTCCGCAGCCTTAGCAGCAGGAACTCCAGACTTAAATATGCTCTTAAACGGGGAAACATAAGTTAATGGGTCTAATGCTACGTCTCCGAGGAAACCACCTAAGGCTAATGCAAGTTTATTTTTAACACCGTAGGAGCGCATGATGTCCCCAACGGAGTGTTTCTCTTCCCCTTTAAGTCCACTCCATGCATAGCTTAAGGCGTTAGTCAGGCTTTGGGCTAGTCCTTGCTCACCGGGTTGTGTCAGCCCTTTCACAGCCCCCACTACTGCATACCTAGGTCGTTCCAACACATCTATAATTTTCAAGAATAGTGATGTCTCTGGTGGCTCTGTAGGTGCCTCAATACCAGCATAAGCCAGTCTGGCACGTGTATTTATATTAGATTGACGTGGGTCGTTTGACGGCGTATAAGGGGACTGGTAGCCGGGAGGTGCTTTTAGAATACCCGCCTCTATTAGTGTATTTGTATATGGCACTGGTTGGGTAGGCCATCTCTCAGGCATATTAGTTCCCCCTATTATTGCTGGTTATATTGTTGTCCCCCAAAAACGCCCGTTGCTGGAGTCGGGGATGAAAATATATCAGTAACTGAGGTTCCTGTACTTGGTATACGTGCGAACTTCTGCCCTGTCTTCTTTGCATAGTCCAGCATCCTTGTCTTAAACTTCTCAGCTCGGAAAGGGTCAATAATGTACAGGCTATTATAATCTGCTTGGAATTCCTCTTCTGTATATTGCCCCCTGTCTAGCTTTCCCATAGCAGTATCTAACAAGTCTATATCTGGGTACATAGCCATCTGTGACTGGAGCTCTGCCTGCTGATTACTAATCAACCCTCGGTAGTACTCCTGCATTATCCTGTTCTGTTCAGCTTCATTTCTGGCACGCTGCTCATTGTACCATTTCTGTGCTTCCAACTCCTGTTGAGCCTGTGCTTGTCTTAGTTGCTCAATAGCCCATTGCTGTAAGAGTTCTTGCTGAGCTTGAGCAGCAGATACTTCAGTAGCAGCACCACGTTGTATGATGTCTGCTTTTGTACCATACAAGTTAGCCATCTCATTTATAGCAGCCCCACGTGTCTGTTCTCTTGCTCGTGCAACGTCAGTCACAGCCCCTAGTCCAGCTGCAGTTATATCAGTAAGTGCAGCCATCCTAGTTTGTGCGAGGCTTGTTACGCTTTGCATTATTACACCTGTAAGTTCTGACAGTCGGTTCGCTATTAACTGCTGTGTACGGTCAAGCCCGCCACCACGTAGTTTAGCCTCAGCAGCAGCCATGATGCCTGACTGGAGCAGGCCACGTGCGTTAAGAGATTCCTCAAGTTGGGCTTTCTGTGTGTTAATTTCTTCCTGCAGAATCTGTATTGCATTCTGTAGCCCTAAATCCTGTTGTACACCTAATTGTTGATACCACTGCTGGAGTTCACCTTGAATCTGTGCAAGTGCACTGTTTAAGCTGTCCATGAAACTATTAACCAGTGCAGTCATCTCAGGGTCTATAAGGCTTCTATTGGCAATATCTTTCAATTCTGTAATCGCACTGTCAATCACAGACACAGACTCTCTAGTAGACTC
>ERZ795060.3028-NODE-3028-length-16028-cov-33.102485_pt1 | contig 16028 bp, 16 predicted proteins | sample MGYA00375144_ERZ795060 | MGnify/ENA primary metagenome ERZ795060 (study PRJEB30189, sample SAMN05720157) | activated sludge metagenome | isolation source: anaerobic digester from wastewater treatment plant | place: Japan | collected 2015-05-15 ...
CAATTACAGGTATACATCAAAGATGAAGGGTTCCACGAGCAAAATATTGCTAAACGGCGTGTACGCGATTTCGACAACAATCAATTACAGGTATACATCAAAGATGAAGGGTTCCACGAGCAAAATATTGCTAAACCGCGGATTTATGTTGAAAATGTCGGAAAAAGGACGATTCATGGCTTTGACTTGTTTTATTATTTCACCGTCGAACGCGGTAAAACTCCTGTAGTTGATTCTTATTATCTCCCAAATGGCAGCGTCCGGATCGTCAATCAAGGCCGAGGCGACTATTACCTTCACTTCCATTTTAATGGTGTAAACATCGGCCCTGGAGAAGTCTTCCCCGGACGGGATGGATTTGTAGTAGGCTTACACTACTCTGACTGGTCAAAAATGAATAAAAACAATGACTACTCCAACCCTGGAAGCTCAAAATGGCAGGTTACTTATCGCGTAGACGTTAAGACTATCGAAGCTCCTCCAAGAAGACCGGCACCTGCTCCAAGACGTGGTCACTATAAACCGGATTTCCATAACCGTGAACGGATGCGTCAAGACTCCCGGGCAGTCCTTAACCGTACTGCAACAGTTATTCGGGAAGCACAGTTAGCAGCCCGTAAAAATGGTTATGCTCATGGATTGTCAAAAGCATTTGCACACCAAGATTACGCACGGAAATTACATATGAGAGGCGAGTATCGGGAAGCAATCTTCCATTCAATGCGCGCCCGCAATATTGCTTATGACATTATTGAAAAGAATCGGTTCAGCCGCCGTCCGGAACATGATTGGGATGATGTCGATTACGGATACATGCCTTATGCTCCAAAAGATAATGAACTTGATGTAAAGATCAAATCCGACAAATCTGATAACGACTATATCTATATTAGTATCAAATTAGACTTAGACTAATCACCAAATAACAATTGAATATTTAACTACAAATACCGGGCTGTTGCAATTTAACGCAACAGCCCTTAAAATTTCTCAATAAATTTTAGTTGCCAACAACTTTAAAGCTTGCTAATATGCTTAAGCTACTGCATTTGACTGAAGTAGTATTTTAATTTGAACAACTCGGAGAATAACCTTTAACTATTTTTTGAAGTTTCCCTGCAGGGATTGAAAGTGTATAAATACTATAATCAAAACCGGAATTTGTTTTGGTATACCCATCAAAGATAATCGCTTTGCGCCCTGACATCCAATTCATTGAATCAGCAAATAATCCTTTGGGCAGCAGCCTGACCCGTTTACCGGTAGCAATATCGTAGCGATAAATACTACACCTTTTTTCTTTATACAGTTGATAATCTTCCTCATCATCAGCTCCAATTAAACAGATCCAACTCTTGCGATCATCAGTCATTAAATATGTAGCTGTAAACATATCAGGTTTAATAATCCGTTCAATGGACCATTGCTGTAACAATTTCCCTTGCAGATCCATCTCATAGATATATTCTCGATCGTGAAAAAACACTGAACGTCCATTTTGAGACCAACATGGTTGAAAATAAGTTTTAGATTTACTCTGTAAGGATTTGCTGATAATTTTGAATTGATTATTTTTCAATGCAATTACAACTTCATCTTTACCTTCTTTGGTTGCAACCAAAACAATATTGGTACCATCAGGTGACCAACGCAGTTCGCTGTAACAGTCTCCGGGGACACCGCTTAAGATTTGAGCGGATTTGGTCTTTAACGAATAAACGGCAAGTTTGTCATCTTCGGTACAGAAGATAAAACTGTCCCCATTAGGCGACCACTCTGGTCCGGTAAAATCCTTAACATAGCTGTTGAGAGTTTGAGATGATTTAGTCTTGCATGAATACAAGACTAACATTCGATTGACCATTTTATAAACAACATATTCACCGTCAGGCGAAATCTTTGGAAACAGTCCAACTCCAATTTTTTGCGGTTTTACATTATCTAAATCAGTTAAACAGATCTGATTATTGGCATCCATATAGACCAACTTCGGTCCCTGACTCAACTTTTGCAGTTCGGCATTACAGGGAAGAATGCTGCAAACAATTAAAAAACATAGTAACCAAAGAATAGGTGACTTCATTCCAACCTCCGATATTCTTCTTACATCCTGCCACTTTTAACCGTTGTTTCAATCCTATAGTTCCGAATATTCTTTCCATAAACAAACAGAATAACCGTCCGGTCCTGCTCCGGTTCCAGCCATGGTTGGAGTTTTACCTGAATGGGATCGAACGCAAAATCCGCAAACAAAACCCGGCGCTGGATGTCGCGAATCGAAAGGCCGCTAAGTTCGGGAATGTACTTCTCAATGTTGGTTGGGTCCTTCCAAAACTCATAGCCAAAATTCTTCAGTTCGGAAGCAATTCCTCCCGTCCACTCCGGCAACTCGACCATCCGCTCCTGGGTGAGCAAGTCATACTTTAAGAGATTGCGAAAAACTAAGCTATCTTTCCCCAAACTCTCGTAGAACTGAAGTAAGTAGCCATAAAGATCCTTACTTTTATGGGAAAACTGGTCATACTGCCTGGCTTTCCACCAATCCGCAAACTGTTCGAACAGGTCAAACGCCGACTCAAACTGCGAGAATAAATATTCCAATGAGAGCTTAAAACGCCCGGAATTATAATATTTCTCCAATAAATCTTCAATTGTTTTTAATTTTAAGATCTCCTGATAGCTAATCCATTGATTCGACAAAATCTCATACGGACTCTCTTGGGTAAACTCGTACCGGTATTCGCTAATCTTGTTACGCAAACCTGATCCTTTTAGCAGTTTTAAAAACCCCAACTGCAACCGGTGCGGTCTTAATTGAATTGTTTCATTAAAACTCCGTTTAAAACTCGCATAGTCTTCAGCCGGTAGCCCGGCAATCAGATCCAAATGGATAAAGACATTGGTCGTCTGCACCAGTTTGGTTACATTGGCAGCCAACTTGCTAAAGTCCATCTTTCTCTGGATTAACCTGATGGTTTCCGGATTGGTACTTTGAACCCCGATTTCAAACTGAAATGCTCCCGGTGGCGCTTGTTGCAGGATGGCAATTGACTCTTCATCCAACAAATCAGCTACCACTTCAAAATGAAAGTTGGTCTCACCGGGATGCTCCAGCAGAAACCGCCAGATCTCCTTGGCCCACTTTGGGTTACAGTTAAAAGAACGGTCTACAAACTTAACCTGGGCAATCTTACTGTTAATAAAGTGTAATAGGTCATTTTTGACCTGTTCCAACGGGAAATAGCGTACTCCCTTTTCATTGGCCGACAGACAATACTGGCACTGGTAAGGACAACCACGGGTGGTTTCGTAATAGAGCAGTTTCTGGCGAAAGTCGCTCAACTCTTCCGGGTAAGGCCGGGGGAGAATGCTTAAATCGCTGATATCAGGGCGGAGTTCATTTTGAACAATTCCGTCTGTTGTACGGAACACCAGACCCTTCACCCTCTTCCAATCAGGGTTGGTCCGGTGAAAATGGTCTAACCACTCTTTAAAGGTGAGTTCTCCTTCACCAACTATTATGAAATCGACTGCCGGATTTTGCTCCATTATTGCAACCGGTTCGGACCAAACTTCAGGTCCGCCCAGAACAACTGTGATTTCCGGCTCAACCTGTTTGAGCCACCGGCAGATCGTCAGTGTCGCTTCAATATTCCAGATATTACAGGAGAAAGCGATAGCTTTCGGTTTTTCCAAATATAGCTCCCCGCAAACCCAGGATAATTCCTGATTGATGTTATATTCTTTAAACATCAGCTCCGGATATTCCGGGTGACAGTACTGGTAAATGTACCACAGTCCCAAAGCGGTATGTACATATTTAGCGTTTAAAGTGGTAAGTAAGATCTTCATTAGCGCTCCTTACATCAATTCATCAATATTGCAAAGTGTAATCATTTCATCTACTCATTTTACCATAATTATTAGCAACTTTACCAAATCTTAATATTATTTTGACAGGTTTCATCCTTCATGTGTCGAAGAAACGATACAGAGGTGTTTCAGGATGTTAATTGATTGTCATACCCATGCATTTGCCGATAAGATCGCCGATCGTGCTGTCGAGCAACTGATCAATTACTACAGTATCCCCACCAGCCATGGCGGTCAACTTGCCGATCTGCTTCAAGCAGCCAATCAGGCAGATTTAGATGCACTGATTCTGTTGGTCGCAGCTACCAAGCCCGAACAGCTCAAACCTGCAAATGATTATATTTTAGATTTGGCCGGAAAGACTCCTGCCGAAATCGCTGCAGCAGTCAAGCTCCCGAAAGTCCCGAAGATCATTCCGTTCGGGACGTTCCATCCCGACAGTCCGGATTGGATAACAGAGATCAGTCGGCTGCGGGCAGCTGGAATTAAAGGTATCAAACTGCATCCCGAGTTCCAGGGGATTGATTTGGCTGATCCGGCATTAAATCCTTTCTGGGAAGAGGTTGCCGGGGAGTTCATCATCATGATCCACGTTGGTGACCCGCAGGTAAGTCCGGCGAATATGAGTACACCCACTAAAGTTGCCGCGATTATCAAAAACTTTCCGCAGATCCAAATTATCGCCGCCCATCTCGGAGGTTATCAGTTTTGGGAAGAGGTTGTGGAAGTACTGGCAGGGACTGATGTCTACCTGGATACCTCAAGCGCGTTATCCTACATTGATCCGGAACTCTGTAAAGCAATCTTTAAAAAACATGATCTCGAAAAGATTCTGTTCGGCAGTGATTATCCCTTACGGTCACCGTTAGAGGAGTTACAACTGTTGGATAGTTTAGCTTGGTTAACTGCGAGTGAACGGGAGTTAATTTATGGCGCTAATTGTAAACGGTTGCTAAAAATATAGCCCTTGATCCATTTTAATCTTTATTTTCATGCAAATTAATAAGGGTGCGTAATCAGCACCCTTTTATTAATGCTGTTCATCCTTTTCTTTTATCCTTTTATCCTTCCAGATCAAACATCCACCTAAAATAAAGATTAATAAAATCACAACAACAAAAAACACTGCCGTTGGATGATCTGCAAACCAACCATCTTTTCCATAAGGCAATGATAACCCAAATATTCCCGCCACAAAAGAACTAATCACGAGGCCTATTCCCTTAATCTTATCGCTGATTGCAGTCTTTTTAAGTGCAAATATAAAAAGGGGCCAAAATCCAATCAATGGATAAATCACAAACAATCTTACTATATCAGCAAAACCAGCCATTCCTCCATCATATACCGGCTCGTTAAGTATAGCTGTAAAAAACAATCCGATTAGCAAGATTGGCAATAATAAAATGATGTAGATCTTTCGTTTTTAACAGTAATAAAGTTGAAGATACTGCATAAGGAAAAAACCAATAAGAATGGTGCTACCTCAACAAGTACTACATATCCAAAGCTATCTTTGGAAGTCAAATAAAACGGAACCGGCAAAATCCAAAGTATCAAAACCGATATTATAAAAAAGATTCGTCTTTTAGTGCTGCTCAAATCTAAAAAAATTAATATTGTATGTAACAGCAAATACACAATTGGGATTATAAAATACAAGCAAAACAGAATATTCTTATTCATCCTTTGATCGCTTCTCCTGCTGATATAGATCTTTAATCACTGTCTCAATCTCCGGTTCCTGAACCAGCAGATCACTGATCAAACTGGTCTGGCTGATAATATTGATAAATTGATTCAACTCTAATACTGCCAAATCCAGTTCCAACTCAACATTATAATCCGAAGTCTTTTTGGTAACCGTAATCCCCGGTAGCTCTATATCCGGCAATGGTTCATGGGTCGTCAAAGTAATGATCTTCTTCGCTCCTGAAAAACGGCGCAATGCTTCAAGAGAATCATCAAAGACCAATTCCCCGTGATTAATCAAAATGATTCGCCGCGCTAAATGCTCGACATCTCCCAGATCGTGAGTTGTCAAAATAAAAGTTACCCCGTTGCGGTTCATCTCCAGGATGAACTCCCGGATCTTATCTTTGGCTACAACATCCAGACCAATAGTTGGTTCATCCAAAAAGACAATCTCTGGGCGATGCAACATCGCCATGATAAACTCACATTTCATCCGTTCCCCTAAGGAGAGTTGCCGGGTTGGTTTGCGGATCAGTTCACTGACATTTAAGAGTTCAACCATCTCATCCAGAGTCTGATGAAACTGACGTTCAGGGATTCCATAGATTGCTTTATTTAAATAAAAGGCGTCAATCGGAGGGATATCCCATAACAGTTGTGATTTCTGCCCAAAGACCGCTCCAATCTTCGCTACATATTTCTTACGGTGTTTCCAAGGGGTATAACCCATAATATTGGCCGTCCCTGCCGATGGGTGCAAAATACCGGTTAAAATCTTTAAAGTAGTCGATTTCCCGGCGCCGTTCGGTCCTAAAAAACCGACCAGCTCCCCCTTACCGATATTGAAGGAGATCCCTTTCAGGGCTTCAACATATTTGGTCTTCCGCACCAGCAGGCTGGCTAAAGTTTCCCGGAAAGTACTACCCCGTTCGTATGTTTTGTAAGTTTTCGTCAGATTCTCAACTGCAATCAACATCTGTTAACCACCTGCACTGGTATATTTTTTTAAGATCCAATTCCAAAACCAAAAGCTAACCAGCAAAAAGACCAAACTGCTCCCCGTCGCCAGCAACGATACTCGCCAATCGACACGGTCAAGTAACACCGAGGCCGGGATTGAACCCAAAATCGCGATTGGCACGATGGTCAGAATCAGTGTTTGAATCGCCTTGGAGAAGATCGCACTCGGATACATTGCAAAGTTGGTTAGTGCGAAGAAGATATCATAAACCCGGAAATTTCCAATCCAGACTATCCCCAACCCGGCAAGAATCATTCCATAACCAAACATCGTGATCAAGGCCATGATAAACAAGATACCAAATTGTACCCACTGAAGCATACTGGGAGGTGGCAATTGCGATAACGCGATTGAGGTGAGCAAAATCCCTCCCAATAACTTTCCAAGATCCTCAGAGTCAAATCCAGTGACAATTACCATCCTAAGGGTTGAACATGGTTTAATCAACAACAGATCAAAGGTCCCGTTCTCAACACGTTCAATCGTATTCCAGACCATTCCGAAGAAAAACGGGAACGCAACTCCTCTGACTAACAGAAAGACTCCCTGTAATAATAAGATCTCATACATACTCCAACCGGGAAGCGTAACTCCGGTTTGATAGATGAAGACCGTGGCTAAAGGAATAACAAAATCCATTGCCAGCATAATCAAGATACTAATAAAGAAATCTCCCCGGTAAGCCATTCTGGTTGCAACCGCTGTTTTGATCCCTTGTAAATGAATCCGTAGTGCCCGTACCAATTACCCAACCACCCTGCTTCACATGACTAAAGATACCTTTTGCTGTAATAAAATGATAGCACATGGTTTTTTAATGTTCAAAGCCGAAATCACAAATTTGAAAAAAAAATAACAACAAAAAGTTGAAATCAATTAAACATTGTGTTATTATTAGTTGGTAAATATTAGGCGGGCGGAGGGTTTGTGATGGCAGGAGAATATGGAGTAATCAGAAATACTCATCTTGAATTGGCGCAAATTGAAAAAATCAGAGAAGTTATTGAGCTTAAAGAAAAAAATAAAGAAAACATTATAACTCATGAATCTAAATTTAAAGGTTTATCCAATACCTTAATCAAACTTGATGACAATGATATCTATGCCGTTAAAACAAATGTTACCAAAGAATTTGACGGACGCGACGGATGTACTTACCGGGTTTTCAAGTCCGATAAAGCACTTGATACTATGAATATGGAGCTTCCATATATCGATCTCGCAATCGACATTAATCCTGAAATCAATAAAATTACTTCTTTTGGTTACAACTTAAATCATCCTCATGGAGTCATCCATTATATAACGCCGCTTTTGAATATGACAACGAGGGCAAAATTGATTCTACCACTATTCAAATGTATAAATTAGAAGCATTTATTGATCAAAATAATAATTTCGAACCAATTGTTCTTCCAGTCGCAGTTAATAACATTGACTCTGATAATAATTTTGATTCCCGTGAAATTATACCGCCGTCAAATTATCGAAAAGACAGACTGTCCAAACAATCCGAACTCAAAAACACAATTAGAGATTGCACCAATAAAATGAATGATGTTGTTAAGAAATTACAGAATTCAACCGCTAACAAAGATAAACTTTATGAGGAAGTTTTAAAAGTTCTGAAAGAACATCCCGAGACCTACAATAAAGTATTGAAGGAAGCAGTAATGAAAATTAAAGCTCAACAAAGTCAAACATCCTTTGAAAAAACTGGCGGGAATGAAATCAAATAACTATTAAACAACAAAAACAAACGTCCTTTGATCAAAAAGGCGGGAATAAAGAGATTTCCCGCTAACTGATTAAACGATAGAAAAAGCCGATTATACAACTAATTGGCTCAATTTTTAATATGCTTCTGCCCGCTATTTTATATTTCATACCCCTACCCCGGTAAATTTCTTAACCCCAAAGTACCACAAGATGCGATAGACAATATACATCAACACTACCGCCAAAGCCTGTAACCCAACAATCGCCGGAATTGACATCGTAATCCCGGCTAATTCGTACGACCCCAGGAAGACTCTGGTCGGAACGTAAGTTACAAATTGAAACGGCAAGAAAAAAAGGACCTTCTGTAACAGTGGCGGGAAGAAAGTTAACGGCAGATAAACGCCGGCACAGAGATCACGCAGCAGCATAAAGGCACGACGGATCCCCTCCGTTTTGGTTAACCAAAATCCCATAATCCCAACCGTATAATTGATGAAGAAGATCAAAATAAAACTAAGCAAAAAGGAGATTACAGTCCATCCCGGATTAACCGGGATCAGGTTGATCTTAAAGATCACCACCAACATAACCAAAACCGGCGCAAACTCAATCCACAACGCCAGGACCCGATGCCCGACCTTCTGACAGAAAGCATAATAACAATGTGATACCGGGCGCAACATAAAGGTGATAAATTGGCCGGTCCGAATCAACATCTGCAATTCCCAATCTGAGAAATCAAAGATAACATAGTTGATTGTGATCGCAATCCCATAGTAAGTAAGCATCTGTTGCAACGTTAGCCCCGTAACTGTTGCGCGACCACCATAAATGGCATTCCAAATAAACACCTGAACCAGAAAGAAGATTGGCCCAACGAACAGTGAGATCGCCATATGACTCCGGTAGGCGGACCATTCTTTATAGGTGGCAAAAGCAGTGGCTTTTAAGATATTCATTGATTCCCGAAATTGCTGTGTCAGCTTCGCCCACATTGTCAAACATCGCCTTTTATTAATTTGGACAAAGTTAATTATAACAAATTAATTTACAATAAAAAACAAAAAGTACTTTAAATTAAAAAAACAATTATTATATAATACTATTGTTTATAACATAAATCAATAATAAGTAATCTCTTTGAAAGGACCAATCATCATGGCAGTAAAAAACAGTTTTCAATTTGCAAATGAAATCTTGAAAGATTTTATCTTTGTCGCTGACAACTGTGAACGGCTCTTTAAAATGGAAAGTGAAGCCCTGAAAAATCACCTGAGTGAATTGTGGCAAAATGCATTTAATACCGCTGAACTCGAACCAACAATCTTTCGTTCTCTATTTGACAAGGTCCTCGACCATTTAATGACCAAGGGGACAATCACCGGCGAGACGTTCTTGTTTAATCTTTATAGAACAGACAGGAAGCCTAAAAAAGCTTCCTGTCTGTTAGTGATTTTAAGAATAAAGACCATTTAGAAACCAAGTCCAGTTAACCACTCCAATGCTTCTTCCTTAGTTCGAAAATACCCGGCGACAAACTTGTCACGGGCCTGCACCCGGTGGCGCTGGGCCTGAACCTTGATGGTTACAGTTTCGCCTACTACATAAGCAAGCGCCACACACCCTTCCGCTTCCAGTTGTTGATGCAACTCCACAAAGAGCTTTTGACACTCAGGGTCAATGATTGGATCCATTCGACTGATTATCGCAATCCAAGCCCATTTGCCACCAATAGATCTCCCGCGGCGTTTTACTTCCTCAATCAGCCATCTGACATCATCCGCAGTAACCTTTCCGACTCCTTCACCAATGATTATATTTTTCTTAGGGGATTCATAAAACTGCAAAGCATTACTTTTGTTCGTTTCCATCCGGACAGACTCCTTTTTTAATTACACATCTACACCACTACTATAATAGCAAGCTTGTTAATATTTAGATAGTTAAAGAAAGAAAATCAAACAAACAGAAAAAGACTGATTTTAGTCCTTACAAATCAAAATGTTGCGCCCCTCATTCAGAAAAATCTTATGGTATTTTCTTATACAGACTCCATTATATTTATCGGTAGATTTAAAAAAACATTAATTGGGTTTTACTCACCATTCAACCGCCTCAAATCGCTCCCGGTATTCGGGTTTCATATTCTTTGTTGAATAGATTTGTTTATAAATAACTTAACTACCTATTTCACTACTGCCTTTCTTTGAATGTTTTTGGGTATTCATATTTCTATTTACTTTTAAAGCCCTAACATACGCATTTAAAATTTTTTCGGGTAACTCCGGAATACACTTTTTAGTAACCTTCGAATCTTCCCTATTAAGCGTTTTAGCAACCTCTGCCAAATACTTCGGATCCTGATTCAGGTTATAAGCGAGTATCAATCTGCATTTGAAGACTCGCTCTTTATTGTAATATTGAGCCGAATCCGGTATCTTAACTAAATTCATTATTTTTTCATCGAGTCCCAAAATCTTAGCATTGAACTGACAAAAATTAAATGCTTTTGGATCTGAATCAGCCAATTCACCTAAGAGGGCTGCAATTGTAGCCTGATCATATTTAGAGTTGGACAATTCCCGAATGGGAGGTAAAATTGCTGCCACTCTTTCGACCAGTTCACAGGCTTCTTTTTGATCTTGGGTTAAATCCATTTCCTGATAACACTTGTTGAATTGTGAAGGGTTATTTTCTGCTAAAAAAAGAATCTTTCTAGATCTTTTAGCCGGTGATCTTTCAATACCAATATCCTCGGTTGCCTGGGCAATTGTATTCTTGATAAATTGGGGATCGTTTAATTCTTCAGAATGAAGTATTTTAAAATATTGAGAATACCGGTTATAATTGACTTTATCAATGTAAGCGTTTGCTTCTTCAGAGAAATTTTCGAATATTGCCCTAATATTATCAGGATGATTGGTAATATCCAGACTTTGTTTTATAAAATAATTCCGATCTTCTTTCTTGATGTTGGGATTATTAGCGAAATGATCAATCAGTCGCGCTTGAAGCTCGTCCTGATGAAAATCACCGCTTTTGTCTTTGACCCATTTCACCAGATCATATAGTTGGGGAGATCCTCTTTTAAGAAACGCCTCAACTTCTTCTCTGCCAACTTGGGCTTCGATCTTTTGCAAGGCAATTCTGAAAAGTTCACATTTTTGCCGCATATCTTCATTTAACAGCCAATGCTCGGCACGCGTCATTACATCTAATTGATAATCATATCTCCAATCCACTTAATAAACCCTCTTATCCAATTCTTTCTAAATCCGCTATTTCAAATTAGTCCAAAGCAAATTGCGAGAAAACTTGGCCCATTTAATCCTCCGTGCATTATTACTCCGACCCACGAATTCTTAGTTTTTTGAACAAGGTATGATTGAATAAAAATCAAAGGAATCAAAGTAATTAACAATTGCCACCCAAAAGCAACATGAAACAATCCCCATCCAAAACCATGAATCAGCCAAGTATATTTACCAAAAGCAATTTCTTGTCGTGGTAACATTACACCCCGCCACAAAAATTCTTCTCCAAATATATTCAAAAACCAATATGGTAACCAAACTAACAGTAACCAATATCTTCCTTTTGTCAAGGGTTCAAATGACATAAATGCCGGAGAATGGTTAAATTTCCCTACCAACAACTCCAAACTTTTCATGATCAACCCGCTAAATAGTCCAACTAAAATTAATCCAATAACACTCCATAAAATATCTCGCATGGTAACTTTTCTAAATCTCAATCGCTCATTCAATGTATTTTTTGATATTCTGTATCCTTCAGATTTTAAAATTAATAATCCTGTTACTATTAATGGCAAAAAAATCCCCAATCCGGCAACAATAAACCAGAATAATATCGTTTCTTGTCCGGTTAGATTACTAAGATAGGGAATTAAATACTTTGTCAAACAATACATTAATATTGCCGCAGGAATATAAATCGCAAAAGACCCAAAAAATCCAAGCCTTTTCAACTCTGTGTTTGTCTCCATTTCCTTGTTCCTTCCTTGTTAACATTTCTAATAAGTTTAATATCCTTCATCATAAAGCAATATTATTTTCCATTGCTAATTAATTCCACATGGTTTACAATATTCCTCCGTTATTTAACCCTCGCTTTTTTAACTCCATCCAACACCAAAAAGGCATACGTGACCGTAACTTAGCCTGCTTCGCTTCTTTAGTCAACGGCTCCCCGCAATTAAAACAATAGTTATGCTCAACTTGATTTGGTCTATTACATAACGAACATTCCATAATTATGACCTCCTTTGGAATACTTTGGCATCAATAGTTATATTATACCCTGTTTATGTGTTAGTCAATGTTTTTTACACTTTTAATATGTATAGTTTATTGCTTTCAATAAAAAAATAGTATTATGTTTCCAATTATACTTTATTGAGTATGGAGACAGAAATTATGTTTGCAGAACGTCTTAAATTACTGCGAGAAGAAAAGGAACTCAAACAGGAACATGTTGCTGAATATCTTGGAGTAACTCAACAGACTTATTCAAGGTATGAGAATGGCATTAATGAACCAGACATTGAGTCAATTAAAAAGCTGGCAATCTTTTTCGAGGTTTCAACCGATTATTTGCTTGGTTTAACTGACAAACGTTATTACGCTTTAGAAAAGCTTCCTAAAGATATTCAGGCAGAAGCACATAATTTTATTGAGTTTTTATTGGAAAAGAAAAAGAAAAAAGGAAAATCGTAAAGTAAGGTTTCGGAAGAACTGAAATAACTGAGCACAAAGTCGCCGGTTGAAACGGCATTAGCCTTCATCCGGCGACTTTAATTTATATAGCGGTTTTTCATTTCAAACTCAAAAGAGAATCACCGATCTAATATGTGATCCATATTTATTCTTCGGAAGTTACACCTGAACTATCTCTTAATCGCCACCCATCCATCCGCCATATAAAAAACCGGTAAAAAATCGATACGGATTTTTAAATCCAGCTTCAACCGTCTGATAATCCACACCCATTGTCATTACAAACTTTTTTCACGCCAAAACTGCTTGCTGAAACTCCAAACTATCTTTAACACCAAATCCTATCAAAATAACTCTTTTTTAATATTTTCTACTGGATACTACATTCACAGTCAAATCCAGCCCATTCATCAACCAAGAGCGCGTACCGGTATTCATCCCACCAGATCGGTTCCCCGTTTCCATCCTTTTTAAAAGTCACACTCTTTAGCGAATAACCTTCACGGCGCATTGCCAGACGTTCCATCAGCCGCCAGGAACGATGGTTATCGGGGTTACACCTTGCCTCAACCCGGTGAACGCCTAAATATTCAAAACCATACTTCAGTACTGCATTACAGGCCTCGGTTGCATATCCATTTCCATAATATTGCGGATTAAAGATATAGCCGAGATTCCAGGTTAAAAATTGCAAGGGTTGAATCTGTTCAAAATAGACATGACCAATCAACTTGACACTATTTCTAAGCTCTACCGCCCAGAAGGAGTCGTCATCTGCAAACCTCGAGGTTGTCCTCTTCGCTGCTGCCAATGAAGTATCCCAGTACGGTTCATACTCTAAAACAGCAGGACTTGAAATGTACTCATGAAAGTCCTGCCAGTCATCAGCCCGAAATCTTCTGATTATCAAACGCTCAGTCTCAAGGATTACCACTGTTCTTATCACACCTCAAATAATTGATTTTAATTAACATTCAAATTTTCTTCCGCATCTGTTCCCGGAAAGTAACATATCCGAGACTCTCCCAAGTACCTTTAGCAACAGAATTTTTGGTAATTATATTCAATTCAACATAGGTTATCCCATGTCCTTTAAAAAATTCCACCATCTTCAACTCCAACTGCCGCATTATACCCTTTCGCCGGTACTCGGGCAGCAAAAACGCACTCTCAATATAGCCGATCTTTTTCACTTTTGAAAACGGCAAATAACAATCGCGGATCTCACCCTTGATAAACCCTATCGGCTTGGTACCATCTTTAGCAATATATGTTTTCACCGCCGGTTTCAATAATGCCTCCCGGAACTGTTTGCGAATCTCAGTTTCGGATAAACGATCATAATTAAAATAGTCATCCTGAGTCTGTTCTTTGATATGATCGATCAATCCAATATAAAAGGAGCTAACTGCGTTAAGATCTGCTTCAGTCATCTCATGAATTGCAAAATCCTCTTCAAGTAGCTTCTCCATAAAACAAACGGTAAACGGTAAGTGTGGAAACCGTTTCTGTGATTGCTCCACAAAACCATATTGTTGATACCAGCGTTTCAGACGCTCATTTTCATTGATGATTCCGATTGATAATTTTCTGCCATTCCAGGATTTCACCTGTTCCGATACAAAGTCCATCAATCTCCGCCCATAGCCACGGTGACGGTATTGGGGCAACACCGCTAATTTTTCAAGATAATATACTTCCTCATTCGCTTTCTCAACTGCCACAAAACCAATCTGCACCTCATCAACGAATAGCCCGTAAAACCAGACCCCTTTGTCACGTAATACCTTCAGATCAGAAAACTCAACAAACGCCGGATTGGTCGGACAGTTTTCTTTAGTGAGGTTCAGTTCTTCGGCAACTGTTAAGAAAGAGTTGCGAATAACCTCCAAACTTTCCTCGAGTTCCGTGTTACTGATGATCTCCCTAATAACAATCTTCTCATCCATGTTCAAAACTCCTCAATTATTTTGTTGGTTTATAGAAAACTATTCAGATTATGATTCGTTATCCCATAAACCCCAGTTTAAGGAGGGTGGTTCAGAAGGATTATTCAGTTAAGTCCAAGTAAATTTCAAGCCATTCTCGCTAATATACACTCCACCCAGGATCAACAATCCGCCAATAAACATCCACAGATTGACCGGTTCTTTTAAAATAAGCACTGAAGTAACCATTGTCACCAAGGGAACCAGGTAAATATAGTTATTACTTTTAATTACACCGAGTGTTTTAACAGCTTTGTTCCACATTACAAATCCCAAAGCTGAAGCGATTACCCCTAAAAATAATATATTCAACAGTAATGACCAACTTGTCAGATTAACCGGTTTAAAACCAATCCGTAACAGTAATAAGCTTGGAATTAAGGTTACCAGGCCATAAATAAAAGTTCTTCTCACTACTAAAATCGGATTATAAGCCGAGTTACCTTTAGAGTTAATTTTTTTAAGTAAAATTGAATAAATTGCCCAGGCTAAAGCTGCTGTTACCGCCAACAAATCACCAACGGGACTAAGTTTCAACACAAAGCGGCCGTTAAAGATCACCAAAAACGAACCGACAATTGCCAGCAAAAAACCAACCAATAAATTACGGTTGAACTTCTCGTCATGTGTAAATAAATTGGCAAGCAGTGCCGTTAAAATCGGTGCTGCTGCAATTATTAATCCGACATTAGCCGCCAGCGTATATTGCAACGCAATGATTTCGGCTAAAAAATAGAAGGTTATGCCCGTCAGTCCCAGACTAAAAAAAAGCAGTTCGTCACGGAACCTTTTTACACCAACAAACTTAGGATAAATAATCCACAAGGCAAGATAAGCGATGATAAATCGATAGACCAATATTTCCGTCGGGGTTAGTTGGCGGAGTAGAACTTTAGTGGCGATAAAAGTTGTCCCCCAGATCACAATTGTCACTATTGCCAGAAGATGTCCTTGTAAATTGTTATTGTCTCGCTCCAATATTATTAATCCTCC
>ERZ795060.3029-NODE-3029-length-16021-cov-5.391707_pt1 | contig 16021 bp, 10 predicted proteins | sample MGYA00375144_ERZ795060 | MGnify/ENA primary metagenome ERZ795060 (study PRJEB30189, sample SAMN05720157) | activated sludge metagenome | isolation source: anaerobic digester from wastewater treatment plant | place: Japan | collected 2015-05-15 ...
CGGTGATTTATCGCCGCGCGCCGGGTTGCACCCTGCCTCCGAGGCTTCGGATTCCTTATGTCGGAATCTCAGCAGTCAACCCGCCAACCGGCTCCGGTGAGAGCGCATTGGATGCATCGCGCTGGCGGCATCATGCCCCACTGTGCGAGCGGGTTTCAACACCCATGACGCGCGGTAGAACGTCTCCGGGCCATGCCCATGGGCATACTCGATGGCCCTGGGGGAGGGCGTGATGAGCAGGCAATCGGGACGGAACCGGAGGCGAGTGACCTGGGGCCGGGCGCTCGCGGTTGGCGCTGGCGCGGGGGTGGCTGCGTGGGGCCTATCACGGGCCGCCAGAGCGAGACCAGCCCCACTGCCGGAGGGGCCGCCACACCGCATTGTGGTCCTGGGCGGTGGCTTCGGGGGCACCTCTTTCCTCTCGGAGCTACACCGACGCCTGGGCCGCCAGTCACGCCTCCATGTGTTGATGGTCGACCGGAACAACGTCAACCTGTTCACCCCATTGCTCTATCAGGTCGCCACTGGGGTGCTGGATCCGGACCACGTCACCTATCCGCTCCGCCCGCGAGTGCGACAGCTCGGGGCACGCTTTCAGGAGAGCGTCGTTCAGGGGATTGACCTCGACGCGCGCCAGGTCATCACCGATGATGGGCCAATTCCCTACGACACCCTGGTCGTGAGCCTGGGGAGCGTCGCCAACTTCTTTGGGATGAGGGATATCGCGGAGCGCGCGCTCACCCTGAAGACCCTCGGCGACGGCATCACGCTGCGCAACCGGATCATCGATGTCTTCGAGGAGGCGGCTGTGACGAGCGACCCGGCTCGCCGGGCCGAGCTGCTGACTTTCGATATCGTTGGCGCAGGCGCGACCGGCGTGGAGTTTGCCACCGCGCTCGATGGCTTGATCGACCGGGTCCTCCTGCGCGACTACCCGGAGATCCGCGCCGATGAAGTCCGGATCCGCGTGATCGAGGCGCTCGACCACGTCGTGCCGGAGATGAGCCCCAGGGTCTCGCACCTGGTGGCCAATCGCCTTGGCTCCCGCAACATTCAGGTTCTTCTCAACAAATCGGTGGCCGGCCTGGATGACGGGCGGCTGCGCACGCGCGACGGGAGTCTGCTGGCAGCCGGCACCATCATCTGGACAGCGGGGGTGCGCTCCAATCCGATTGTCGCGAATCTGCCGGGCGACCATGCGCGAGGGGGCCGGATCGGCGTCAACGAATTCCTCCAGCTCCCAGACCATCCGGAGGTGTTCTGCATCGGGGACAACACCTACTTCGCGGATAGCGATTCCCCGCGTGGCGTGCCGCCCAATGCGCCCGCCGCGATTCAGATGGGTCAGGCGACCGCGCGCAACGTCGAGCGCGCGCTGCGCGGATGGCCCCTCGAGCCGTTCAAGTATGTCCCTCGTGGCGAGCTCCTGGCGCTCGGGCGCAACCACGCCGTCGTGAACACGCACGGCATCCTCTTTGATGGCTGGCCGGGCTGGGTGGTCTGGCGCGCCTACTACCTCTACGCGCTGATGGACTCCGAGAACCGCGCCGGGGTCGTGACCGACTGGGCATTCGCCTACCTGGCGCGCCGGCGAGAGAGTGGACGGCTGATCTGCGCGCCCGCGATGGCCGAGGAGGAAGGCATCACCCCCGAGGCCGCGATCCGCATGGGCCAAACAAACCTGTAGTAGGCTGGGCGACACTGCCGCGCAGAACCAGGGGGTGCCTCCGATACCGCAGTGCCACAATTGGTCGGTAGTAGGGGCACCTCCTGGAAAGAGATGGGTGACCCACGACCAAGGGATTATGAGTCCCTTGCACTCTCTCCCGCGGGGCAGCGGCACATCCTGGCAAGAGACGTGTGGCCGGAGAGCTTCAGAACGGCCTAGCCTTCGGTACCTTTCCACTGAGCGGCGCCAGCGCATGGCGCTCGCACACCTCACCCTCCCATAGATTCCTGAAACCCCTGGACAATTTGACCCCTCTGAAGGGGTAGAGGCAGATGCCTGGTGCAAGGGGGAGCTGAGCACCCCGGCGTCGAATGAGTGGTGTACGAGCAGGCAGCAGGTAAGCCGCTGTGTCGTGTCGCCAGCACAGGAGGAGAAGAGCATGGCAGAAAAGGAACCGGAGAGGGATGAGCGGCGGGGTCAGCGTCTGCCGGTCGGTATGATCGCCGCTGCAGGTGCAGCGACGCTTCTGGGCGCTCTCGCCTTCAACAAGACACGCGAGCGCGTGCGCCTGCGCGCGCATGAGCAGGTGCTCGAGGAGTTGGCCCAGGAGCTGGGGGCGCAGTTCACGCCTTCTCGGTCTGGCGCTCCGACCGGTCCGGACTTCCCTTCGCTCACTATGAAGAGCGATGACCGTGAAGTGCGCATCGACACCGAGGTGGGAGGGAGCGGGCTCAGCTACCAGATTCTGACCCGGGCAACCGCAACCCATACGGCCCCTGTCGAGGGCTTCGTCGTCATCCGGGAAGAGACCCTTCTCACACGCATGGCTGATCACCTGGGTTTGGCCGACATCCAGGTCAACGAACCGGCTTTCGATGATCGTTTCGAGGTGATCTCGGACCAGGCCGATGCCGCCGCGCTGCTTCACCCAGAGGTGCGCGACGCATTGATGGCCTCTTCCTTCGAGAGCGTGGTCATCCGCCAGGGGGAGGTCACCGTTCGCCAGATAGGCCCCGTAACAGATCCCGAGAAGCTGCGCCAGAGCATCCAGCTGGCCGTCGACATCGCGGAGTGGCTGGAAACGCTCGGATAGCACTGGATCGCCTGTTCTGCCGGCACGGCTACCACTCAACGCCCTTCTGAAAGCTTCGCCACGGAGGATGCGGGGGGAGATCGTGGAAGAGCGGCACCCGGCTTCCCCCGGAATGGACCCCGTCCTTCGTGGCGAGCAGCCCCTGCCAGGTGATCTCTGCTGGTCCACGCCCCTCACCCAGCGGCACCTGGGGATGTGAGGAGAAGTGCCCCCAATTCGATCCCCGATTGGCTTCCTGCTTCCACACCCCGGAGGGCTGCTCTTGATTCCCGCGCCCCGCGCGGGGGGCAACCGATCCCATCGTGGCTTTGGAGGGGCAGGAGCCGGCAGCAGACCGTGGAATAGGAGATGCGGGAGGGCCAGCCCATCGGCCTGACTGAGGAGATTATGGCGAAGACAGGCGTGCGATTGGAGGGCGGCGCAGAGGGTGCGCCGGAGAGAATCACCCTCGAAAACGACCGGCTCACGGCGACTCTGCATCGGGTGGGTGAGACCTATCACCTGGCCAGCTTGAAGGCGGGAGGCGAGTATGAGCTGCTGGCAGAGCCATCGCCCCTTCTGTTCTGCTATGATGGCAAGGAGCACCTGGCCGTGCCCTTCCCCGGAGTGGCGGTGGAAGAGGAAACCCCGGAGGAGGTGCGCCTGCGCCTGGCGATGAACCGCGAGGGCCTGGCCATCGAACTCACGCTCTCGCTCAAGACTGGTCGGCCTTTTCTGGAGGTGGAGGCAACGTGCGTCTCTGCCAGAGACTGGCAGGGTCTTCTCTACTTCTCCTGCCTGCCGGCCCCCGGTTTCATCCCGACGGCCTATCCGTGGGTCGCGGGAAAGATTCTCCAGGCGGAGGGCTTTGCCTACGCCAACTGCATGGGGGTTCCTCTATTGGCTGGTGACCCGCGCGGGCACGACGGCCATGTGCTCGCCCTCGGGTTTCCGCTTTCCGTCAACTACCGAGACCTCTTCTTCCATACGGATACGGAGACGCGGCGCATTACGGCGGGCATTGGCGAGGGGATCAGCCGGCCGGCAGCAACACCAGCCGAGGAGAAAGCAGAAGATGCCCCTGCGACGCCGCCCAAGCGTGGGCTCCTCTCATGGATCCGGCGCGAGCGCGAAGCCGAGCCGCCTCCCCCGCTGCCGCCCCTCTCGCTTTCCATCCCCTACCGGGCTGGAGTGGCGTACCGGCTGCCCCTGCACGTCTGGGCGTTGACAGGGCAATACCGGAATCTGGCGGGCGAGTGGATGAAGAGCACGGGCTTCGTCTTCGACAATCCCGAAATTCGCTCGGTGCCTGAATCGCTGGCAATGACGCTGGCGTTTCTGAAGGACGGGGCCCCCTTCATCGATGGCAAAGGCTACCCGATGCGCTGCGCGCGCTACACTCGCGCTCCTGGCCAGGGTATCGGGGGCTACATCCACCTTTATGGGAACGCCGCGCTCGCCACCGCCCTCTACCGGTGCTGGATCCGCTACCGCGAGGAGTGGATGTATGAGCGGGCGCTGGCGATCGCCGACTTCGTCGTGGAGTCTCACCGGCCGAATGGGCGCATCCCGGAGGCGATGGACCCGAGCAGCGGTCAATGGACCCGCCTGGGGGACGGCACGCACTATGAGGGCGTAGGGCTTTGCATCGACGCGCTCCTCCGCCTCTACCAGCTCCGCCGCGATGCCGAGCACAAGGATGATATCCGGCTCAAGCGCGCCGCCACCCGCTTCCTCGAACTCGCGCTCGAACAGCGCCGCCGCCGCATCGACCGCGAGCGACGCCGGGGGAAGCGCCGGCATGACCAGGAAACCAGTTTCCCCTACTCCGGATCCGATATCACCGAGTCGACCAACGTGAACATGCTGATCATCCTGGAGCGGATGCGGCAGCTGACGAACGATCGGCGGATCGATCATGTGCGCGAAGACGTAGAGAAGTGGGTTCTACATAACGTTATCAACGACATGTCCTGGCGGGGCGGCGATCCCATTCATCGCGGTCTGGAAGCGCGCTCGCTACTGCGCTTCCTCGAGTATGCCGTTCTGCGCTGCGAAGCCACCCAGGGGAAGCGCTACCTGGAGATGGCGGAGATCCTGGCATCCTATTTCATGCTCACGCTGGTGCCCAAAGACCTGGAGTGGTGCGCCGGACGAACGAAGGGTTTGCAGATCGCCAACGCCGAGTGGCGCGCGCTCACGACATTCTACGCCGATCACGTGACCCCCGTGCCGGCGCTCCATCGCCTCGGCAAGCTGTGCAACGACCGCTTCTATGCCCAACTGGCGGATTACCTGGTGCACGTGGCGATGGTTGCCCAATGCGATGAGAAAGGCGTGCCTGGATACGGGGGATGGATGCCGGCGGTGAACTCCCCTGATGGCAACGCATTCCCGCTGAACGGGCTCCCCTACGATGGCGAGCTCTGCGTGACATCCATCGTGCCCGCGGTGCTGGAGACCTACCTCTATCTGACCGAGAAGAAGTAGCCGCCAGCCCACATTCGCTACAGCGAGGAATGGGGCACGACGCGCTATGCCAGGAGCTTGCGCGAGATCCTGGGGCCGGAGGAGGCGCTGAGGTGGCGGCGGGAAGCGCTGGTTCGCACGCTGGCCGTATCGGCGTCGCTACGCCCGGCGCGTTTCGTCGGCGCTGCCCGCGGGCGGTTTGGCGAGTTGCTTGAGGAACGGTCTGGCACGCGAGTGGTGCGGGTGGTTCCTGCCGTTGTGGAGCACTATCGGAAGCACGCCGGCCAGTTCGACCTGAGGCGCGCAGAGGCGCTGTTGCCCACGGTGCTAGCGGATCCGCTGAAGGTGGTGCAGGGGAAGAAGGCCACGACACTGGTAGCCGTTGGGGAGTATGACGCGGAGCATTATCTGGTGGTTCCAGTGAAGTCGCTGCCCGGCGAGAACTGGCTGGAGACGTTGTATATCGACCGGAAGCAGAAGTTCGAGGACAGGAAATGGGTTGTTGGCGGAATGATCTTCAAGAGAAGAGACTGAACGCCCGGCTGGGCGGGCCGCTCCAGCATCAATCCCCTCGCGGGGTAATGGTGCCCTTTCCACCTCGGGCGTTCATTGACATCATTATAGCAGACTGAGGCGCAACTGTCAAGTTGTTCACGAGAAATAGAAGACAGGGGCCATCTTAGAGGGTGGCCCCTCGTGATTCTGGGGCTGGTCAGAAATGGCCGGCCCCTGCTGATTCCAGGAGCACAACGATGGAAGAGACCAAGGTCCAGGAGACCAACGAGAGCGGCCAGGAGCCGCAGAACCAGCAGCAGACCGCATTCGTCAGAATAATGAAAAGAAGTCTCTCTGCCAGGCGTGGCACGGGTTCGTGGGCGCTGTCCCCGAGAACACTCTGCTTCCGGGTGCTTGTAGTAGCAACGGTGTGTCACCAGACAAGAGACTTCTCTTGAAGTATTCTGATGAATACTTCGGGCTAGAGACCTGCAGGGATCGCGCCGGGGCGCGATCCCCGCTTGGCGTCACATCCCCATATCTTGCAGCGACTGCCGCAGCCACCGCGTGACGGCGACAATCAGCACGCTCAGGCCCCCAATGATGGCTCCGGCGATACTCCAGTAGTAGAGCTCCCAGCCATTGGGGCGCTTGGGCAGAATGGGGGGATCGAGCATGACAAACTGCGGGCCGCGGCTCTCCACGATCAGCCGCGCCCGGAGATACTCCGAGCGCAGGAGGCTGAGCCGACTGCGCTCGTCACGCAGGTCAGCCTGCAGCTGGGCGTAGCGCACCTGTGCCGCAGGCAGATCCTCCAGACGCTCGCGAATCTCCGTCGCGCACTGCCGTAGGCCATCCACGCGCGCTTGCGCGGTGAATACCTGAACCACCGCGTCTCTCACGAGGGGAGAGCTGCCCTTCTCGACGCTCTCGAGCTGGCGTGCGATCTCCTTCTCCAGGCTCTTGCGCGCGATGTTGAGTGCCTGCCGCGCCTGCACCACTTCCGCCCGCCGGTCGGTGAACTTCTCGCGAAGGAGGGCCAGGTCTGCCTCCTTCTGGACCATATCCTGATAGAGCGACCGGATGAGCGTGCCTTCTGCCCCGGAGGGATCCTGAGCCGCGCGGATCATCTTCTTGGCGGTCTCGGTTGCGGCCTGCATGCTGGACTGGGCCACGTTCGCCTCCACCTGAGCGTTCGTCAGGTCACGCTGGATGTCGTTCAGGATCTGGCTCAGTGCCTGGACCTGAGTGTCGGGCGGGGAGCCACCCAGCCCACGCTGAAGCTTGACAATCTCGCGCTGGATCCGCGCGCAACTCTCCTCGGCATCTTGAACGTTGTCGCGAAGGAAATCGACATTGCGCGCTGCCGGATCGAGGCTCAGGTCCTCCACCGAACGCTTCAGAGTCTCAATCGCCGCTTCCACCACCGCCCGCGCCCGATGAGGATCGCGGTCGGTGAAACTCACCCGCAGGTCACCCGCCTTCCCCTCCTGGCAGACGAACCGCTCATGAAACCGCTGGATGGAGCGCTCGAGCGAGCGGTTCCACTCCTTGGTGAGGTTGAAGCGGTTGATCAGGTCCACCGTCACTTTGCGGCTGGTCAGGATCAGCGCCGCCGACGAGGGGCTCGTTCCCGGTCGGGGCACCGAGAGCACCCCTTGCATCAGGGGAACGGCAGGTTGGTCCGTGGTCGCACTCCCCCCGGAAGGTGCGCTCGATGCCTCTGCACTGCCGCTTCCCTTGGCGCCCGGGAAGAGCAACACCGCAGAAGAAGTATAGTAGCGCGGGATCAGCCAAACGATCCCGGTGACGATCCCTGCTCCCAGAACTACTCCCACGAGCATCCGGAAGAAGGTCGTCCAGAACCCGAGGCCAGTTGCGTTCTTACGTGCCATGTATGATTGCCTTCGCTGATTGCAGCCTTACCAGACCGGTTGCCTCCGGCACCCCACGCCATGGAAAGGCATCCAGGCGCGCAGTAGCCGGCGACCACCCGCGCCTGTGCGCGGTCGCCCTCCGTGTCCGTCGGTTTCCACCTGTGGCTGCATCCTTACTGCAAGCTGCGGATCACCAACGCAACGCCCAGCAGGTCGAGGATGGTATCTTGCAGCTTGCGCTGCACCGGCGGCTGGATGATCTGGTGCTTGGAGGCCACCACGATCACGTCGCCGGGATCGACCGTCTTGCTATCCGCGAGCCGGCGCACCCCACCGGTGACCTTGATGACCACGCTCCGCTTCAGATCGGCATCCGGTGCGCTTCCCCCGGCCAGGTTGATGTACTCCCGCGCGCTCCGCCCAGCGCTGTGGAACACCGGGCCCGGCGACTGCACCGCGCCCAGCACCTGAACCACGTCGCTACGCCGCGGCACCTCGATGATGTCCCCATCGCAGAGCCGCACCTTGCCCAGCCGGCTGATATACGATTCCCGGTCCTCCAGATGGAAGCTGATCCGGGTGTTGTTCGGCATTCCGGTGAGCTGCCTTGGCGAGACGAGCAGCACCTTCTCCGTCCGGTTCGCGCCCCCCAAGAGTGGCACACCGGAACCGGATTGCGTCTCCAGCACCTCGACGCTTGTTCCATCCCCCGCGCCCTTGCGCGTCGGCAGGAGCTGGTCCATCGTCTCCATCACGGTGCGGATCTGCTCGGAGGTCGCCAGCGAGAGCATCTTGTCTCTGGAGCGCGTCAGCGACATGCCGAAGGGATCCGCGTCATCGGCGAAGCCACCGGCGCGCTTCAGCAGCGACTCCAGGTCCTCGCCCTCATACAAGAGCGCATAGGTGCCCGGGCGGCGAAAACGCCCACGGAGTTCCACCCTGCACGGTTGGGTCAGCTTATCATCGCGGCGCGGCAGCGAGACCATCATCCCCGCCTTGATGGGAACCGGTTCGTGCTTTCCAGCCATCACATCGGCCAGGGCGTAGGTCTCGATTTGGGTGCGCTTGTTCGAATCCTCATCCAGAACAGGCGTCGCCACTTCCACGATACCGGCGGCCTCCGGCGTCGGTCCCCCGGCGAGCAGAAGAAGGTCGTAGAGCGTCATCCCCTCATACGAGCGATACTCGCCCGGCTTCTGCAACTCGCCGACGGCAGTCACTCTATCGAAGCGGAACTCGACGTCCTGCTGGCGGTAGATCACCAGCCGGTCGCCGTCCTGCATTACCGGGTTCTCCGCCGGGTTTCCCTTCAGCGCGGCATCCGGCGCAAGCCGGACGATCTGGAACTCGTTCGGTCCGATGCGCCGGTACAGGTGCGCCACCTGCTTCGAAGCGTCCTGCAACATGCCGCCCGCCGCGAAGAGCAGGTCCGAAACCCGCATCCCATCGCCCACCCGATACGTCGCAGGGTGCTTCACCGCACCCTCGACGGTAGCCAGAGGAACGATCTTCTTCTCATCCGCCTCGTAGACCACGATCTCATCCAGGTCGAGAAGCGGAACATCCTCGGCCTTTCCATCCAGGAGATCCTTCAGAGGCAGCGGGATGATGACCGGCGTGCCATCCGGGAGGCAGCGGGTCAGATCGGCGCGTTCCCAGTAGGTGCCAATCCGCGGCCGCGCCTCCAGAAGAAGTGCCTTCGCGGTGGGCGTGCGCTGCAACGAGTAGTCGCCCGGGAAAGAAACGTTTCCGCGGATGGCAACACGCTCGCGCACCTGACGGGTGACGTTTTCCAACGTGAGGATATCGCCATCGCGCAGGAGCATGTTATCGGCGTGGTTTGGGTCCGCGAGCAACGCCTGCGCGTCGAGGGTGCGCTCCACGCGACGCCCGCCCTCAAACCGCCGGAAGCGAAGAATGCGCGCGTACGCAGACGCCTTCATCCCGCCGGCCAGGCGGATTGCATCAGCGACCCGGTCTCCGGGCACCACCTCGTAGATAGCAGGGCGGACTACCTCTCCCCCGACGGTCACGCGCGCTCCCGCGACGGGGAAGAAGACCACATCCTGATCCTCGAGCATGACGTCCGCGTTGAGTGTTCCCGAGTTGAGGAACTGGTAGAGATCCACCTCGACGACCAGCTTATTGCGCCGGCGCAACGCCACCTTGCGCAGCGTTCCCTCGGGAGAAGCCCCGCCAGCGGCATAGATGACGTTGAACAGGTTGGACTCCGCCTTCACCGTGTAGCGTCCGGGCCGCCGGGCCGCCCCGGTGACGAAGACCGAGATCGTCCGCGTCTCGATGAGATCGGCCGAAAAGCTGACGTTCTTTAGCTGCTCGCGGAGGCGCTTGCCGAGGCGCTGCCGGAACTCCTCGCGGGTGAGCCCGTGGGCGTTCACGTCGCCGATCCCCGGCACTACCACCATGCCATCCTCGCCCACTTCAATCTCGTGGGTCACTTCAGGCACCGCGGGCGCCCAGTAGCGAATGCGGAGCTTATCATGCTTCCCCAGGCGATAGCCGGCCGGGATGGGCACATCGGGCGCCACCGTGAAATCAGCGGGAGCTGCGGCAAAGAAGTCCATGCCAAACGGCTTCAGCTGGTCGGCATCCGCCGCAGGCCGTGGCTCTCCCTCGCTCGTCGGAGCTGCCGGAAGCCACTGCCGCGCCGGCGATTGAGGGTTCTCCGGCAAAGGAGAGGTACGGGAAGTAGGTGCCGGCGCCGTCGGACCCTGCCCGCTTGCGGCCGGCGCAGGCGTCGCCGGCTTCCCTCCTCCAGACGGCGCCCCGGCCTCGGCCGCCAGCGCGGTGCCAGGGCGCGCGATGCAAAGCACCACCCCGAGTAGCATGACGGCAGTCATAGCGAGCGCCTTGCAGGGGCGCTGCTGACTGCTGGCCAGCCGCCCGAACCAACCATGATCACAGATGGAATAACTCAGCAAGCGCTTCGATGAAGAACGCCTGATCCGCATGGAAAGACCACCCCTTCGGAAACACCGACCAGGAGCCCGCGGTTCATCCCCCTGGCGGCAGGGGAACCCTCGAAGCTCCCGAGGCAGGTGACAAGCGCCACTCCCAAGCCCGAAAGGTCGCTCGTCTGCCTCAACCTATCTTTGGCAGTAGAGCGCGGGATCTCCTTCTTCCCGCGTGAAAGACGCATCCGAGGAGTGGTTCGACCGCGTTTCCCTGGCCTTCACGCCCGGCGGCATGCCCAGGCACCGGGAGATCAGGAAGCGCATCCTGACCCCACATCGCCATTTGACGGGCCCGCTGAGGAGTGGTAGAATAACCGTGGTGACCCTATGGGCGATCTGACAGCAACCGAGATGAAGGCACGAGAGCCATGGCGTGAGGGAGACGTCCTGGTCGTCCCGCTGGAAGGTGACCTGGACCTGGAGACGGCTCCTGCCACGCGAGAGCGTCTCCTGCGCCTGCTGGCACAAGGCCACCGAAATCTGATTGCTGACCTCCAGCACTGCTCCTATGTGGATAGCAGCGGCGTCCTGGCACTGCTATCAGTCGCCGACCGCGCGACTGAGTTGGGCGGTTGGCTCCACCTGCGCCATCCATCGCGCACGCTGTGCCGCGTGCTGTTCCTGGCCCACGTCGCGGAGCGCCTGGGGGTGCCCCACACGGCATTCCCGCCGAAGCAACCGCGCTCGTTCCTCGATACCGGCGTAGGGCAATGGGAGGTGGCGCGCTTCGTCCTGCCGGCTACGCCGCAGACGTGCGCGGTCGCCCGGCGCATCGTCCTCGCCGAAGCCGCCAGATTACCCCTCGCGAAGGAGGACCTCGCAGACCTGGAACTGGCGGTGGGTGAGGCTTTCGCCAACGCCGTGCGCCACGGCTCGCCCCGCGGCGCGGAGGACCGTGTGACGTTGCGAACCCTCTACTCCAGCGAGGCGTTTGTCGTCGAGATCACCGACCGCGGGCGGGGCTTCGATCGCTCGCAGCTGACACTCCCCTCTCCAGAAGAGATCCGGGAGGGCGGCATGGGCATCCTCTATATGGAGCAACTCATGGATGCCGCCACCTTCGAGTCGGGGCAGTGGGGCACGACCGTTCGTCTGATCAAGGCGCTGCCTCGGCCCGCAGAGCGATCCTGTCTCTAAGCGCCCCCTCGCTAGCCGCCGCGGAGGATCGGGATGCCGCCTTCTGTCAGTGTGATCCCGGCCGTCTGCGCGAGCGTGAGCGCCGCCGTTGGGAACAGCCCAAGGAGCACCACGAGCGCAACCGCCATCAAAACCGCCACGCGCAACGAGAGCGACCGCGAGAGCGCCTCCTGCTTCCCCTCGGCACCCGAGGCCGCCGGGGCTTCCATGTACATGTAGCGGACGACGCGCAGGTAGTAGTAGAGCGAGATCACGCTCGCCAGCACCAGGAGGACGGCCAGACCATCGAGGCGTGCGCGTATCAGAGCGAGCAAGATGAAGAGCTTCCCGATGAAGCCCGCCGTCGGCGGTAGGCCCGCGAGTGAGATGAGGAAGAGCGTCATGGCCGCGGCACTCCAGGGATGGCGCTGGGCGAGCCCTCGGTAGTCTTCCAGTTCCTGCCGCTCCTCAGTGTCGCGGCCCACCATGACGAGGATCGCGAACGCCCCGATCACCATCGCGGCATAGACGAGGCTGTAGTAGAGCACGCTCCCTACCGCCTCGCTGCCGGCGGCATAGGCCGCGACGCCCGCCAGCACGTAGCCGGCGTGTGCGATGCTGGAGTAGGCGAGCATCCGCTTCAGGTTGGTCTGCGGGATCGCCGCCGCGTTCCCCACGAGCATCGTCACCGCCGCCAGCACCCACAGCACCGGCTGCCAGATGCTGGCGAGATCCGAGAAGCCGGCGAAGAGGACGCGCATCGCCGCGGCAAACGCTGCCGCCTTCACCGCCGCGGACATGAACGCGGTGACCGGGAGCGGCGCCCCCTGGTAGACATCCGGCACCCAGGCATGGAAAGGCGCCACCGCGGCCTTGAAGCCGATCCCGATCAGGATCAGCGCCAGCCCACCCAGGAGCAGCGCATTACCAAGGAGCCCGTAGCCGCTGACGCGGCTCGCGATGGCCGCCAGGAACGTCGTGCTCGTCGCGCCATACACCAGCGCGATCCCGTAGACCAGGAAGCCACTGGAGAAGGCGCCCAGCAAGAAGTACTTGAGCGCGGCCTCCGCGGACTCCGCGCGCTTGCGCGCCAGGCCCGCCAGAACGTAGACGGCCACCGAAAGAACCTCGTAGCTGATGAAGAGGGTGATCAGCTCCGCGGACGCCGCCAGCAGCATCATGCCCAGGAGCGAGAAGAGGAGCAACGCGTATAGCTCGCCTGCCGGGATCTCCTCGCGCTCTCCATGGCGCACCGAGAGGAGAATCGCCAGCAACGCCGAGAGGAGGAAGACGCCGTCGAAGAGGAGCGCGTAGAGATCGCGGACCAGGATGCCTGAGAAGAGGCGTTGTGGTTCGGCGCCCACGCCCCGAGTGATGGCGAGCGCCACGGCGGCCAGCGCCGCGACCACCACGGCCGCCGCCGTGCCGACGACCAGGCGCCGCCGCTCCTTGCGTTCCCCCAAGTCGAGGAACAACACGACGAGGGCGCCCAGCGCCACGATCCCCTCGGGAGCCAGCGAGGCGAGATCCTTCCAGGCCGTGCTCATCTCAGCGCTTCCCTTCCATCCTCGAGGGCGGGTGCCACCCGGGCATCACTCAGCATTGGCGCGCCGGGCTGTGGCAGGCGCATCAGCACCATCTGCAGCGCGGGCTCGGCCGGCCGCAAGAAGAAGCGCGGCGCCACGCCGATGGAGAAGATCAACACGACAATCGGCACCAGAATCGCCAGCTCCCTCCGATTGAGATCCGCCAGGTTCCGGTTTTCCGGGTTCTCTAGCGGGCCAAAGAAGACGCGCTGGTACATCCAGAGCATGTAGGCCGCCGAGAGGATCATCCCGGAGACGGCAATCGCGGCCCAGACCACCCGCGCGTTGAACGCACCTAGCAGGATCAGGAACTCGCCGACAAACCCGTTCGTGAACGGGAGCGCGATCGACGAAAGCGCGACGACCAGGAAGAGCGCGCTAAAGAGAGGCATCTGCTTCCACAGGCCGCCATAGTCGCTGATCAGGCGCGTGTGCCGGCGCTCGTAGATCATCCCGACGAGAAGAAAGAGCGCGCCGGTGCTGATCCCGTGGTTGATCATCTGCAGCAGGCTCCCCTGCAACCCCGGGGCGTTCAGCGCGAAGAGGCCGAGCATCACGAAGCCGAGGTGGCTGATGCTCGAGTACGCGACCAGCTTCTTGATATCCTGCTGCGCCAGCGCCACCAGCGCCCCATAGACGATCCCGACAAGCGCGAGCGCCACGAGGATTGGCGCGAACCGATACGACGCCTCCGGGAAGAGCGTGAGGCAGAAGCGCAAGAAGCCGTAGGTGCCCATCTTCAGGAGAACGCCCGCCAGGATCACGCTGCCCGCCGTCGGCGCCTCGACGTGTGCGTCCGGCAACCAGGTGTGGAGCGGGAAGAGCGGCACCTTGATCGCAAACGCCAGCGCGAACGCCGCGAAGAGCCACACCTGCGTCGCCACCGGAAGCCGCATCCGGAGCACCGGCTCCAGGTCGAACGTGGTCTGCCCGGTCGTCGCGCTGTAGGTCCACGCCAGCGAGACCATCGCCACCAGCATCACCAGGCTGCCGGCAGCGGTGAAGAGGACGAACTTGATCGAGGCGTAGATCCGCCGGGCGCCACCCCAGATTCCGATGAGGAGGAACATCGGAATCATCGTTACTTCCCAGAAGATGTAGAAAAGGAGGAGGTCGGCGGCGAGGAAGACGCCGAGCATCGCCGATTCCAGGACCAGGAGAGTGATCACGTACTCCTTCACGCGCTCAGTGACGTTCCAGCTCCCGAGGAAGGCAAGCACCATCAGGAACGCGGTGAGCGCGACCAGGAGCAGGCTGATCCCATCTACGCCCAGATGGTAGTTCACCTGGAAGCTCAGGGCTCGGATCCAGGGCACGTTCTCCTCGAATTGCAGCCCCGGCTGCGCCGGATCGAAGCGCGCCCACAGCACGACGGCCAGGATCAGGTTGACCAGCGCCACGCCCGCGCCGCCGGCCTTCAGCGCCAGGCCATTCTGCCGCGGTACCAACACCCCCAGGAGCACCGCTCCCAGCACCGGCACCACCAGTAGCATCGTCAACAAAGGCATCGCCTCACCCCCGAGCGCCCCGTCTCGCGAACCGCCGGCGAACTCGCCCTCCTCGCCAGTCTCTCCCCCTGTTCACCATCGGTTCCCAACCCCTCTCACCGGCCCATGAAGTAGGCCGCCAGCAACACCGCGCCCACGACAATCGAGAGTGCGTACGAGCGCACGTAGCCCGTCTGAAGCCGGCGCAATCCCTCTCCCGTCAGCGCCACGAGGCTGCCAATACCAACGACCGCTCGATCCACGCCCTTCTGGTCCACGGCTCCGGCGAGCACACCAGCCAGCCAAGTTCCGCCACGCACAAAGAGCGCGTGATAGCCCCGCTCCAGGTACCACTTCTGGTCGAAGAGGTTCCACATCGGCCGGGCACGCTCCAGCGGCTCGGGCGATGGCAGCCGCTGCCGGTAGGCCGACCAGGCGGCGCCCATGCCGGCGAACGCCAGCAGTGTGGCGACCCCCATCAGCCCCCACGCCGGGCCGGTAGCGTGGCCGGCCTCCGCCGCGTGAACGCCGGACGCGTGCGCCCAGACCGGGGCAAGAAACGCCTCGACCGGCCCCGCATGGCCCCACAGCTCCGGTAGGGCCAGGGCGGCGCCGCCGACGATGGAAAGCCCCGCCAGCACCCAGAGCGGGCCGGTCATGCTCCGTGGCGACTCGTGGAGGTGCGCTTCCACCTCCGGGTCGATCCGGGGATCGCTGTGGAACGCCAGCGTGTAGGCGCGAACCATGTAGAACGCGGTGAGCAGGGACGCTAGGCTGCCGAGCGCCCACAGAAGCCATCCGGGCGCCCACCATACGCGTGTGCCCAGATGGAACGCCTCCGCCAGGATCTCATCCTTGCTCCACCAGCCGGCCAGGAGAGGAAAACCGCTGATTGCCAGCGTGCCGGCGAGGAAGGTCCAATGCGTCGCGGGCAGATAGCGGCGCAGCCCGCCCATCTCCCGGAGGTCGATCCGGTTACCCATCGCGTGCATCACGCTTCCGGCGCCGAGGAAGAGGAGACCCTTGAAGAAGGCGTGCGTCGTCAGATGGAAGATCGCCGCCGTGTAGGCGCCCACGCCGACGGCGAGGAACATCAGGCCAAGCTGGCTGATAGTCGAATAGGCGAGCACGCGCTTGAGATCGAACTGCGTCAGCGCGATGGTGGCCGCGAAGAGCGCCGTGAGCGCGCCCACCAGGGCGACCACGCCGCCCGCCACTGGCGCCAGGGCATAGAGCGCCGCGAGACGCGCGATCAGGTAGACGCCCGCCGTGACC